>ENA-OREC01000127-OREC01000127.1-marine-metagenome-genome-assembly--contig:-NODE-127-length-21013-cov-13.723968_pt1 | contig 21013 bp, 6 predicted proteins | sample MGYA00248626_ERZ508543 | MGnify/ENA primary metagenome ERZ508543 (study PRJEB26211, sample SAMN05518279) | marine metagenome | isolation source: Puget Sound, Washington, USA | host: Bankia setacea...
AGGTACGTACATACACTGTTAACTAGTTTACGAGGTAGTACATACACTGTTAACTAGTTTACGAGGTAGTACATACACTGTTCACTAGTTTACGAGGTGCGTACATACACTGTTAACTAGTTTACGAGGTGCGTACATACACTGTTAACTAGTTTACGAGGTGCGTACATACACTGTTCACTAGTTTACGAGGTAGTACATACACTGTTAACTAGTTTACGAGGTACGTACATACACTGTTAACTAGTTTACGAGGTGCGTACATACACTGTTAACTAGTTTACGAGGTACGTACATACACTAATAACTAGTTTACGAGGTGCGTACATTCACTGTTAACTAGTTTACGAGGTGCGTACATACACTGTTAACTAGTTTACGAGTTTTTCTACTCCATCACTCTTGTTCACCGTCACATTGTGTACTTCTCATCCATCAAGTTGTATATCGAAACAAACCCCGAATATCTTGCACTGTTGGTGGTAAAACGTTGTTTAGTTCAGGTGTTTACACAAACTGTTTTACCAGGACAAGTGTTGGTTCTCACACAGCAGCTTAGGAATGTCAATGTTGTAGTGTAAGTCATAAATCATCTAAATAAAACATAGTTTCCCTCGCAGCAAAACATATCCGATAAATTATGGTTCAAACAAGTTATCGTATATCTCCTCTACTATTTGTGAGGATCTTTTTGTGATATTCTTAGCCTTCCATTCGTTTTTAATAGATACACTTTGATATGAGTGATCGTCCATGTGATTGTGAATGATGATAAAAGCTATGTTTATGTTGTTGTTTATTCAGAAAATGTGTGATTGTCTTTAATAGGAAGAACGTATCAATAACACAAACTTAAACACAAGTTAACACTCATATATAATATTGGTGGTGCTTTAATAGTGTTCTTGATAATAAATCCAACTGGGAACACGAACTTCGGGAAGAACTCGTGTCTTGCTTAATAAATAAAACATCTCTACCCGTGTTTTATCGCAGAATAGAATATAGGCACGGGTACCGATGTTTTATTTCGATTCTAAGACGGCAATACCGATTGTGCCTCTATAATGCGCTGCACTAGTTTGTAGTAAGCTTATATTGACAGGATGTTGTTTTGTTACGCGGACTGTAAGAGTAATAAGCACGGACCTAGAGCACGGACCCATTTATTAACGATTAAATAATACACAGTTAGTTTCCTTCGTTGTGCATAGGAGAAAATCGCGGGGCTGTTTAATAATTAATAGTATTCCTAAAATTCCTTATTCCAGAGGCTAGACATTAATTTAGAAGTCAAGTCTAGAGCACACGGTGAGAAATCATCACTGTCGGGCAATTATTCAAACAATCTGTATCATTTACCCATACATGAATGAAAACGCACACGTGTGGTATTCGGGATTGATTGAAAGATGATGTTCCTATATGTACTTATGTCATTTTTAACCCAATCATTTGGTTCAAACTGCAGGATATGTTTAGAACTGCATTTAAAACAGGTATGACGCATCCTCAAAGTCATTACATTGTTAAATTGATCCCTATTGTAACTGTATTATATTCATTTTATGACACTTTGTTTGACAATTACTACTATATATGTCAGGAGAATAACAATACTTTGCATAGTTGCACTTTCTAAAGAAATAAACAATTGAACACATTTTATGATATCTTCACATATGGTTTTCTCATTAAGGAAGATTTCAATCAATTATAATCAATACCAGTTGGACAGACCATGCGTATGCCTAGATACACGTGAGTTCATTGTGCAAATCGCTAAAAGTCAATACCGATTTGTTGAACTTCTTTCACAAGATTGGTTTTACCAGACACACTTTGGTCGTGCGAGTGTGCGTGTTCTAATTGTCTCTTGATCAGTAATGGTCGAGGTAAAGGGTTAACAAACGCGATTAAATGTTTTCCTAACGTAGGCCACATACTGGTATAATTGGGAATTTCTGACCCGCATGTATTTATTGAAGAAAGCTTAACTGCTCTGATAGAAGTTCAGCTCATGCAACAATTATTTCCTCCATTCATGAATGTTGATACATAATTGTACAGTATTGTAGCAGTTTGAATGTTTACTATGTTACTAGTTTATGGCTAGATTTTACAATTGATCCGCCACCTAATATTGTTCCGTATTTTAGCAAGGCAAGGACAGCGAGTAAATGTGGAGGGGTTATGATTGATTCCAATTTTCCTGTCTGTTATACTCAGCGTTCTATTTTAACAGTGTTGTATGTCGGCTGCTATCAGACAGTTACTAGGAATTCAAACAATATCAGTGGTTATGTTTACAACAGAGAGTTCATAACCCAGCCTACACTAATTAGCCACTCCCCCGCCAAATTCAAATTTTGAATCTGACGGTTGGATTCTTTTCTCAAACTCATGTTTCTGGTGGTGCTATCAAACATATTTTAGTGAGTATAATTTGTGTTACTTTCAATCTAGATGCCTGCAAAGTTTTATTTCTATATGATTTGTAAAATATTCATAATTTTGAAAAAAGTTCCCTGATGTGAAGCATGTTTGAACTTATTCAAAAGCTTACACAAGCGCCATCTATAGGCTTATATAGTCATGTTGGCTCTTTAAGTTAAGAGTTAAGGTTAGGGTTAACTGTTGAAAAAGATCCCCTTTTCAGATCACATCTTAGGGCCAAACACTTTGCTTTTCGAGGCGAACTAATGTATTCCGTTGTTCCTACATCCAACAACTGATATTCCTTAATATCATAGCTGCTTACATTTTGATTGTCAACGTACTCGTACCTATCAAACGGGCCTTTCCTGACACAATCGTTTCCTATGAGCTAGTTAGAATTTACAATCTGAATTTCAAACACGTAGGGTTATATATACATTTAAAGTAATGCTATGCTCATAACTGATATTAGAGAAAATGAATAAACGTATAACAGAAAGTTAATATTTTAACACATGTATATAATGAACGTATAAAGGCCGAATATATCCCTTCGTATATTTTTGAAAACGGAGTTTATATATTCATAAGCGGAAATTGCCGAAGTTGAACGAGTTTCTGGAAATTTACGATGTTCAAATAGTTTCGATGATCTGCATAAATTATAGACCGGTAAATGTCGGACGGGAGCGAAAAGCGTCCTCAGACAAAACTGTTTTGGTATGTTAAAACTAGGACGTACACATCGGTTGATACATGTTGAGGGTCCATTTAAAGTTGTTTAAAGCTCCTATAGCAATCTCATACGATTAGAAAAAATGTTCAGATGCGCCAGGAATATCTTTAAGACGACGTATTTGTTTTACATTCAAATTTGATGTGTTGGTATGCAACTTATGATGGTGTTGATTTAACTACTGCTAATGATACAGTGATTGGATTACTATACGCACATCTATATGCGATGTATAACAAGAAGACAAAACACCATGATGGAGTTTCATTGGATAGCTCCCATGGATTGAATTGTGCGATGTCAGATATTTACACAACGTTAAGATAAAACAACGAAAGTCACGATGAGGATACTGCATCAATATTGATATATTCCATAAACTTGTTAACCTTTTTCGGTTAAAAAACAAAACAACAAAAATGTTTTCACTTTTACTTTTAACGTTATGGAAAGAACCAGGAATGTCGCAGAAAAAAATATTTGCTTAGATTGTATTTCGCATTTTTATTTGTGTGTGGTTCTTCATTGCATTGGTATATGACATATGGTGTAAATGAAACCAAACTGTTTAGAGTTACATACATCACAAATAACAACATAACATACAAGAAGCAGTTGCTAATCGATATACCAGGCTATAATGATGTGTAGTTAGATACGCAAAGGGTAAAACGCTACAGTACTAAAATCTGTACGACGCAGTTAAACTGTTTTAAGAAGCCAATATAGTATCCCGGTAGGATCGTATATTGTGTTGGTCTGTCGAAAGGTTAATGTCTAATTCCGTCACTGAGTCCACATAGTGTGTTACAGATCAACATGTTTCCTAGAATGCCACTGGTTTGTATTTGGTTTTAATAGTCGACTTAGTAAATGTCAGAGACTATTCTGGTTGAACAATAGAAAAGGGAGTCTGCGAGGGAAGCAATTACCACTAACAGCAGACGTCCAACACAAACTATCCAGTATTCACAATACCATAACCTCACACTATATTCAACTTTGCATCTCCTGGACAAAAAAAAGTTAAAATTGCCTTTAAAAAAACAACGTGTTTGAATAAAACTGAATAAACCTCAATCAATGTTAAGATATCTTAATACTTGGTATATCACTTTCCAGCACATGAAACGTTATGAATGAAATTTATATAACGATTTAAATAGCAGCTATGACTATTACATTGAAACTACAGCAAAGGCGCCTTTGAGATATCATTTAAACATCAGACAATGCTGTAGATGGTGCAGACAAGATACTGTCACATCATTAGCAACTCAAAAGGTGTTAACATATGTATATAAAGATAGGATCAGTGAGTTTATAAAGTATATTCTAGGTTAAATAGTGCGTATATCTGTAGAAAACATAGGTAATTCTTCTCCTTCCACGTCTCACGTTACAAGGCCACGCTCGGAGAAGTAATGGATATATTATGTTTCTGACCTCCCAGAATCAGCGGCATAAAACCGATAAATAACGCACTGCCTAAAAAGAAAGAAGACTTCTAAATTGGATGAAATTCCCCTGCGTAGGAAGCAAACAAACTGTATTTACAAAGCGAACTCTGGGTTAACAAATGAACGTTGTGGATTGAAATTGTGGATATTAAACCAATTAACAAGTACGCAATCAAGTGAGGTTTACTGTGAATTATCTACTTATATAAAGGGCAGGGCATAATTTCCTTGATGATCTGAAATAACTTAAACAGAACGGGATGTACAAAAACTTTAACCTAGGAAATATAGAGTGTGATATTGTTATTCGGGATAAATGGATGTAAGTAACGCAGATCGTTATATCAAAACATGTTTGTAAGTGATGCAAAATGTGTGCGCGACAAATACATTTTAATGAGATAATTATGACAATTCTTTTGTCGAGAAACGAACATAAATAAAACGGTTTCACACGTTATGTACTGTGTTACTTGTTCCAATTAAGCTGCCATTTAACAATGTAAAATGACGGTTTCTCATGACAGTTACAGATAATAATTTAGTGCTGCACTTTGTAAGGCGTATTTAAGAGCTTGGTCGTGACAATGTGTTGAGTTCTCTTAAAGCAACATCTTAAAATCGGGCCGGTCGATTATTCTGTGTGACCTCTTTTATTTCAAGGGAGACGTATATATGTATATTTGAATAATACAACTAGACACAATTAGCGTTCAGACAGGAATAGTGGATAGTTCCAGGCTACGTTGAAATTACGTCAAGTCTTGTATTTCTCATGGGACGATTTTCAATAATATATCGACATGTGTTGTTAAGAGTAATGATAGTTTGGACACGGGTACAAACTTAACAGCAAAAATTTAAATGTTCAAATATTCATGCAAGTTACATGTACATGTATGAGTGTACCTTTTGTCATTCAATCATTCAATACTACAATATGTCTTCTTAATGAAATAACCGTACTGAGATAATAGACGATATCAAATCCTAATGATGCTATTATGAAGAAAAAAAAGTTTTGTAATTACGTGTTCGATTATTCGGATACATTAACACGTCATCTATGTTTGCACTAAAGGTTGGTTCATGGTATTCCTTGAGTGTCTAATTGCATCATCGCCAGTGATCTCTTTGATGTTCCTGCTGTTTGCATTCCTATCTTTATCACATGACGTTTCCATGAAAATCGTCTCACGTTGTATTAGTTGGTTGTGATAATTAGACGTAATCAGAGACAAGTATAAACACAGTCAGACAACCGTGTAATGGCGTTACCAACTGATCCTCTGGATGATGTGCTACATACTAGAGGTGTTAATGGAAGTCAAGGTGTTGTGATCTACGGTAGACATGAGTTCCTTAAAACAAGGACGTTGTTAGCGACTCCACTCATCGTCATCATCGCCGCTGCTTCGGTTGTTGGGACGGTAGGCAACGCTCTAGTACTCACTGTGATTTGCTCCAATAAACTGGGACGTAATGTTACTACCACCTTCATCATGAATCTCGCTATGTCGGACATGTTCGTTACCCTTATCGTCAATCCAATGAGCCTTGTTGGTAAGTTGACTATAACATGTACTTATGATTGGTATGGGGTACAAACAAGTAATGGTAAGTTGAATGTTGTATATATGTATTCATGTTTGTTTAGGGTATATTACTCTTGACCTTTAACGATGATAGTCTGCCAAGGAAGAAATGAAACCGTTACGAAGTCGTGTATGTGAATTAGGGTTGACATTACCACTTGAAATGATAGTAATGCGCATTTTCGCATTACACGTGTGAAAGTAAAACTCTCAAATTTGAACATTCTTAACAAAACATCGCGCGTTTTGTCGTTTTTTGTTTTAGGTATATCTTATTTATCACCGAAAATAGATCTCAGTTTTAAGTTTGTTTATGTACAGAAGCTGGTTGACTTTTATTCATAAAACAGCTCTGAATTAATATCATCATTCGCTACAAAACAAGACGTCACCTGCCTTTGTTACGTGCATTGTGTGATACAATTCGATGTATGGATGTTGTTATATTTGTTTCTTTATTCAACTATTTATCTTACACTCAAACTCATCTTAATCATGCGTATAACAATACGTCTCATGGTATCAGATAACGGCTTCAAAACATTCTTCTAAGATACACATTATCGTAGGCACCCATTACAACAACTACTATATACTCTCCTTGGAATTGTCATATCTGATTATGTCGCCCGAGATTCGCTTAGATGATGACTAAGTTGCTTTAAGTGTATGTATGTGTTTTGATTGGTTCTTTCTGTTTATCAAGAATATACAAATGATCTATACGCGTATACAGTTAACACACTTAAAAGTGAGACGATGCCTTTCTTTAAATAATGTTTCTTCAACTTGTTACTTTATTGTTATATTATCTTTCAAGATTTGTTAAATATGGGAAACAGCTGGTATTGAACACCTTCTATAATTGTGTTAATAACAACACACTTTGGTGATTAGATAAACCGTTTAACATAATAATACAAACATATCAGGTCAAAGAAAATCACATTTAGAGCCGGTGTTTTAATTAATGTTGTGAGATTAATTTGATATTATATTAGATTGTCTTTGCTAACTTCATTACGTTTTCCATGTATATCCAAACATGTTGTTAACAACACGAAAACAGTGATAAGAGAAAAATAAGTAAGTTTAGTGTAGGTTACAGACATCCAATACTCCCTTAAACGAGTTGTTGCACTTTGCTACAAGTATCTTAAACTCACATTCTAAACTTAATATATATATATATATATATATATATTACTGTCCTTGGTCAGTTTACATTATTAACATCAGCAAATAGTTTTACAAACAACATACAGTGTCCATATGTATTCTGTATTTGGAAAGCAAAATAATTAGTTGCACTACCATGCTGATTGTCTTGGCAGCATAACATGTGTGTCAAAGATCAGTTAGATTAGGTTCTGGTACAAGCTCCTTAAGTTTTGTTTTACATAGTTGTACACACTGCAGCCAATAAATCACATTACACATGGTATTATAGACATACAATACTGTTGATTTCGAATGGTTTGCATTTATAATTACAGTTGCATCATTTAGTTTGTTTTGTTTACTTTACTGTGGTTTCGTGGCCAACACTTATATTATTTTCTCGTTAGACATTGTTATTGTCAAGCCGCTGATCTTAGGTGTGAGATCCTGGTTCGATGACCATTGTAACTTTCAGAGGTGAACAATCTATATCATGTATTTGCTGGTAAATGGACGTAATTAAAGCTACATATATTGGGTTTTATATATCGGACACCAAGCAAGTAAATGTTAATTGGTTTGTTTTGTTAAATACACTTGATAAAAACAAAGACGTTTAGACAATTCTGTTAATCATATATATATTATTTCGATGAATTGTCATCGATGTAGTTGTGGAATAAAACAAACGTTATTAATATATAAAATAAATGTAACTTTCGAATAAGACATCACTGTAAACTGTCATCTAAAATTGGATTTGTTCAACTCTTTCGAAGTGTTTAATCATGTAACGTAACACTGTTCACAGGCAGCATATTGTCAAATAGGTCTTCATAAGATTATGGAATTATTTGACTCATCTATGTAGGAAATGCTATGTGGTCAGCAATGATTTGCATGATTTCTGGACTTAGCTTGTTGACCAGGACATGTTTCATAGATCAACACCATCTGTCATATGCGACTTTTGTAAAAGTCACACCGAAGTGGTACATTAGTGGTTTAACACCAAATAAGAAATTGCTAATCGATATGCCAGGATACCACTACCATCTATCTATAAACCAAGTTTCCTTTTTTCCTTTTGTTCTTTCAAAGATATGGCTCGGACAGGTATCCATGATGAAAAATAAATGGTTAATGGAAGATAACTCCGGGTAGGAGTATGGTTATTTTGCACTGCCGTTTCTCATACGGACATCTATCTATAAACCAAGTTCCATTCAAATTCCCTTTGTACTTTCCAAGATATGGCGCGGGCAGGCAACACTTTTGAAAAATGAGCGATAACTCAATAAATATATAGTGTGTGATTATGGTAATTGGGCACTGCCCTTCCCCTTGTTACCATCTATCTATATACCAAGTTTTATTTAAATGCCACAGGTAGTTTTAAAGTTATTCACCGGACAAGGTACCGGACGGACGGACCAAGCGCCGACTATGATTCCCCCTTTGGGGAGCATGATAAAAGGTGTACGTCTCAGTTGAAAAGTTTTAAGAAACCAAGAAAGCATGCGATTCATACCGTATAATGTGTTGTTCTGCTGAAAGGTTAATGTTCAATTCCGATACTCGGTCCACCTAATGGGTTACAGATCAGCAGGGTTGATAGAACGCCAATGGTTAGTAATTATGTTTCATAACTGATTAAAGAAAGGGGTAGTTGTATCATTACCAAGAGAAATGGCAATCTGGTTGAAACAATAGAACACATAATCTGCTAGGCAATCAATTACCAATAGCATAAATCCAAACCAAACTACTTAGTGTTCATAATACCACTAACTCACAATATAATCAACACTGCCTTTCATAAAGAAACAAAACCGAATTTAAATAAAACACAATTGCTATAAATCCCGTTTTTGACTAACACAAAATAAAACTAATTTCGCTATTTAGGATTCTCATTAATTTGATATTTGAATTCCCTACATCTGGAACATAATGAAAGAAATTGATAATAACGATTGAAAAGCAATTATAACTTATAAATCATAACTACAGCACAGGTGCCTTTTAAGATATCATTACAACGTCAGTCGATGTTGTGGGTTGTTCTGTCAGGATGCTGTAAACTCATTAGCAGCAGCGGATAAGGTGTTAACATATGTATATAAAGTATCAGTGAGTTTGTATAGTATGTTAGTAAGGTAAAAGTGGTGCGTACTTTTGTAGAAAACATAGGTAATTCTTCTCCTTCCACGTCTCATGTTACAAGACCACGCTAAGAGAGGTAATGGATATATTATGTTTCTGACATCCCAGAATCAGCGGCATAAAACCGATAAATAATTTGCTGTCTAATAAGAAGGAACACTTGGATAAATTGTCCCTGCATAGTAAGCAAACCAACTGTTTTTTACAAAGTGGACTGTCTGTGTTAACAAATGAACGTGGTCTTGTTGTGGATTGAAATATGAATATTAAACCAATGATCAGGGACGCGATCAATTGAGGTTTGCTGTGAATTATCTACATACATGAAAGGCAGGGCATTCCCTAGCGATTTTGAAAAAAAACAACCTTTAACAAAACAGGATTTACAAAAACGTTAACTTGAGAAATATTGCGCGTGATTTTGGGCTTCGAGATAAATGGATGTAAGAACAAAACATATAACACGTGACGCAAATCGTTATACCAGAACATGTGTGTAAGTGATACAGGTGTGAGCTACAAATGCATTCCGATGAGATTATAAGATAATTATGACAACTTGTATCGTTTTGTCGAGAAACATTCATAGATTTACTTTAAGGCTGCACTTTGTAAGGCGTATTTAAGATCATAGTAATGCCAATGTGTTGAGTTCTCTTAAAGCAATATCTTGAATTCGAGGCGGTCGATTATTCTGTGTGCCTTCTTATATATCAAGGGAGACGTATATATGTATATTTGAATAATACAACTAGACACAATTAGCGTTCAAACAGAAATAGTTGATAGTTCCAGGCCATTTTGAAATTACGCCAAGTCTTGTATTTCTTATGGATCGTGTTTTAATGTTTGCATTATCTATCGAAATGTGTTGTTTAGGGTAATGCTGGTTTGGATACGTGTACGAGTACGTAAGTACTTAACAGTAATAGTTTTAATGTTCAAATACGTATGCAAGTTGTATATAGACATATCAGTATACCTATTGTCGTTCAATCAGTCAATATTATCGTAATGAATAATTACGTAATACAATCGTAATGAAATAACCGTACCAAAAAAATAGACGGTGTCAAATCCTAATGATGCTAAAACGAAAAACACATTTGTCATTTTAGTTGTGTAATTACCATTTCGATGAATTCCGATATATTAAAACGTCATGTATGTTTCAACCAACAGTTGGTTTATGATGTCCAATTGTATATTCGACATTTACTACTTCCTATTCCTGGTGTCTGTATTCCTATCAGAGATCATTACCACGTTTTATTTCCATGCACAGCGTCTCAGCTTGTATAACTAATACAACCTTGTGAGTATTCGACAAATCAGAGACAATAATGCACATTCAATCAACCGTGTAATGGCGTCACCGCCTGATTATATGGCTGATGTGTTACACGTACATACTAGAGGTGCTAATGGAAGTCAAGGTGTTGTGATCTACGGTAGACATGAGTTCCTTAAAACAAGGACGTTGTTAGCGACTCCACTCATCGTCATCATCGCCGCTGCTTCGGTTGTTGGGACGGTAGGCAACGCTCTAGTACTCACTGTGATTTGCTCCAATAAACTGGGACGTAATGTTACTACCACCTTCATCATGAATCTCGCTATGTCGGACATGTTCGTTACCCTTATCGTCAATCCAATGAGCCTTGTTGGTAAGTTGATTATAAAATGTACTTATGATTGGTATGGGGTACAAACAAGTAATGGTAAGTTGAATGTTCTATGTACTCATGTGTGTTTAAGGTGACCATGATAATCTTCCAGGGAAGACATTTAACAATTGCGAATGCTTGTACGGGAATTATCAGTTATAAGTTATGCAAGTTATTGTGTACCATTTTACGTTGTAAGTGTTAAACGGAATATAGTCTCAATCTTGAAAAGACTTAACATCGAATGTTTCGTCGAATATACGTTTCTCGTATATCTTATCTTTCACCGAGAATATCTTGAGGTTCATATCTTGTTTATGTGCATTAGCTGGTTGTCCTTTATCGTAGAAGAGTTTTGAAATGAACATGTGTGTCTAGAATAATCAAATTGTCTACGTAATGTAAACCAATACGTCTCACTTTACTAGACTCTTCGACACATTAGCTATACAATTAGATATAAACGTTTACACTAATAAAGTATAACTGTCATTGTTCAGCGTATCCTATGTATTGTATTATGTTCTAGTACAAACTTCTTAAGTTGTAGTTGACATTGTTGTCCAACGGTCCAATATTCAAATTCTACATGGTATTATCAACATACAGTAATTCTGATATCGAATTAATCGCTTCTTTAGTAACAATTACATTATTTGGTTTACTAGTTGGCTGTATTGTCGTTACGTGATCAACAATGATATTGCAGGATTTATTCCTAATGGAACATTGTTGTTGTTGATTAAGTGCGTGATCCTGATGTGATGACCAATATTACTTTCAGAGGTCAATACTCTGTATCATTCGTTTTCTTGTAAACAGATGAAATATAAATGTTACAGATGGGGTTTCAGATATCAGGGGCCCCACTCGTCTTGTAGTTTGATAATCACGTTACCAGTTATCAGTACCAGACAAAATATGACATATAACCAGGGTTATTTTAAATGACTTACTGTAACAATAATTACATACATGTACGGCATTGAAAGGTCCAGGACTATTGTCAAATAGGGACACCAAACAAGTAATTGTCAACTGTTTGATTATCTATATTCATGTATATCTGTATCACGGTAACTTTCGGAAAGGTAATATATACGTTATGTTTCTGACATCCCAGACTCAGCGGTGTAAAACCGATGAAAAAATAACGTGTTGTCTGAAGAGAAAGACGACTTCTAAATTCGATAAAACTCCCCTGCGTAGATGGCAAAATAAATTGTATTTACAAAGCGAACTCTCGGGGCTAACAAATGAACATACTCATATTGTGAATTGAAATTTGAATATTAAATTAATTACAAGAGACGCAATCAAGTCCGTTTCGGTGTGAACTATCTACTCACGTGATGGATAGGGACGGTGCACTCATTGGCGTACCTGGGATATGTTAAACAAAGCACGATTAAACAAATTGGTATTATATGGATTACTGTGAGTAATATTGTACATCGAGATAATGGATGCTAGAACAAAGCATATACACCCAATGGACGTATACTGAAATATGAACATCTGTGTTTAAGTGATACATATGTTAGCCGCAAATTAATACCAATAAGATAATCATCACATATGTATTTGGCGACAAACCTAAATGAACAAAATGGTCTCTTACGTTATCTAAATTGTAACTAATTTTGACATAGACCAATACGATATAACCGTTTCTTAGTGTAACAGTTTAAATGCCATTCGTGTTGTACATTACGAGGAGTATATAACATATTGACAATGACATTGTGTGGAGTTCTCATACATCCATAGATTGAAGTCGGATAAGTCGATTATATTATGTGACTTCACCTATATCATGAGAGATGTATATATGAATATTTAAATAATACAACTAAACATAGTTAGCGTTCCGACAAGCAAAATGAGAGTATGAATATGCAGGTAACAGCATAGTAAACTGTCATTTAAAACAGTTTGATTTTCATTTTAAAATGTTTTGATTTGTTTAACACTTTTAAAAGATTTAATTCCGAATCTGAAGACTATTCACAATGAAGATAGTGTCCAGTGGGTCTACCTCGTGGTGTGGAATTATTGGACTCATCTATGTGTTATGTCTTTAATACGAACATTGACTAGACACTCGTGAATTCATTACACGGACTGTTGAATTGTGAAATAGATGGATTAGATTGTCATGTTATTACAACAGTATAGAACACGGGTTCATTGTATACACATATAACACATATTTCGTAATGCATTGGTCCGTGTGATCAGCAATGATTTATTTCCCCGGAGAAAATGTAGTTATTTAGCTTCTGGTGTAAATATATTAAATCAGGACTTAGATTGCTGACCAAGACAAGTTACATAGATCAACACATTCTATCATATGCATCCTTTGTAAAGCGGTACATATCAACAGGGTTGTTAGAACGCCACGGGTTAGTAATTGGTTTTCATAACCGAATAAAATAGGGGTAGTTAATAAATATTTACCAAAATGTATGGCATTCTTGTTTAAACACTAGAAAAAAGAGTCTGCTAGAGAGTCAATTACAAATCACATCACTTAGTATGCATAGAATCATAAACTCACATCCAAATACATTGTGCCTTTCCTGAACACAAACTAATTAAACACTTGCCATTAAAACCACGTTTGAATAATACTAAATACAACTAATTTCGCTTTCTAGATATCTGAATAATTCGATATTTGAATTCCTAACATCTGGGACGTAATGAAAGAAATTAAAACTATAAAGCTTAACAAGCAATTATAACTAATACTGTGTACAACACTACCTGTACTACAGCACAGATTCCTTTTGACATATCATTACTATATCAGACAATGCCGTATACTGTGCAGACAATATGCTGTCAACTCATTAGCAGCTGATACGGTGTTAACATACTATATGTATATACACATTTCTACTGTATGTTCTTATGTTAAATGGTGCGTATAACATAGATCATTATTATGCACGTATCATGTTACACGGTCACGCTCAAATAGGTAATGGATACGTTATGTTTCTGACCTCACAGAATCAGCGGCGTAAAAGCGATAAATAACGCGCTGCCTAAAAAGAAAGATGGCTTCTGAATTGGATAAAATTCCTCTGTGTAGGCAGCAAAACAAACTGTATTTACAAAGCGAACTATCTCGGCTAAAAACGAACGGTCTCATCTTGTGAAATGAAAATTGACTATTAAACCAATTATCAGGAAAGCAATCAAGTGAAGTTTGCTGTGAAACACACATGAATGACAGTGTATTCCCTGGTTACCTGGAATAATAAATAAAACAGGATTTACTAACAAAGTGTCAACCTCGGAATAAGTGTGAGCATTAGTGTACATCGGAATAAATGGATGTTAAAACAAATGAAAATAAACGTACATAAAATAAGTAACGTATATAAAAGTATCAGCATATGTGTGAAATGGATACATTTTCCGGCCTAAAATGCATTCGAATGATATTATTATGACACTTGTGTTTTCTGTCGAGTAACATCAATACAACAAGTCTACTCATGTTATTTACTGTGCTTGTTTTAGTACTGCACTTTACGAGGCGTTTTTAAGATATTGGTAGTGGCACTGTGTTGAGTTGTCGTACAACCATATTGTGAAATGGGACCGGTCGAGTATGCGGTATGACTTCTTCTATATCAAGGGTGTATATGAGTTTGGTATTGAGTCAAGTCTGGTATTTCTAATGAAACTGTTTTCAATGTTTGCTGAATCTATCGAAATAAGATAGGATGTATCAAGTAACATATTGTCAACTAATCATTCGATATTACAAGGTTTCCTCGAAATTTAATAACCGTACATAGAGAATAGACTTACTAAAGCAAAACCTATTGTTCCTACAACGAAAAACAAGGACTGTGTAATTATCATTCCGACGAGTTTAAACGTCAGTTATGTTTACACTAACAGAGGGTTCACGGTGTTCATTGTGTGTCTAATTGCATCATCGACAGTGACAACTTTGATGTTTCTGGTGTCTGCAGTCCTATCACAGATCTTTATCATATGCCGTTTCCATGAAAATCGTCTTACGTCGTATTAGCTGGTGTTGATAAGACACAGTCAGAGAAAATTAGACACAGTCAGACAACCGTGTAATGGCGTTACCAACTGATCCTCTGGATGATGTGTTACATACTAGAGATGTTAATGGAAGTCAAGGTGTTGTGATCTACGGTAGACATGAGCTCCTTAAAACAAGGACGTTGTTAGCGACTCCACTCATCGTCATCATCGTCGCTGCTTCGGTTGTTGGGTCGGTAGGCAACGCTCTTATACTCACTGTGATATGCTCCAATAAACTGGGACGTAATGTTACCACCATCTTCATAATGAATCTCGCTATATCGGACATGTTCGTCACCCTTATCGTCAATCCAATGAGCCTTGTTGGTAAGTTGATATGAAATGTACTAACGATTGGTATGGGGTACATACCTAAATGGCTGAACACTACATAACAGCACCTGAAAAAGTTTGCATAAAGCCCGTTATACAGTATTCACATAAAAAAGCATATATACAAACAGACTCAGCTGTGACCAAATAGTATGGATACTGTACATTTAAGATTAAATGAGGTCCTATCAAATACATATTTATGACAATTTATACAAACATATGCAAGTCTTTCTGTTTAAAACGTTTGACTCGAACACCTAATTTCTGCAAGGTGTGTTCTCAGTTAAAATGATAAATGTCTATTTCAAGTATTTTCCGTGTTATATACAATCCAGCCAGCAATATTGTCTGTTACACGTTCTTTGAAATTGAACATGAACATATCTACTTTTAACACTGGTAATCTACCATGAACCACATGTATCCATTAAGCATGCTTGTACGGGAAGTATGGTTGGCACTTGAAGTTATACCTATATACTCTTGTAAGTTACACTTGTGTAATGGAATATATTCTTAGCCGTTAAACATCTAAATTAAACATCATGTGTGTTGTTTTTTCATGACTAGCTTATATTTCACCAATGTATTTAATGTTTAGCAGAGGGCTGTCCATTATCGTAGACCATTTTTGAAATGCTACAAAACGTACCGTCAACTGCCTCTGCAACGTGCATGTTGTGATACAAATCGAGTTGTTATTCTGTCATATCTGGGTTTGTTTGGTCCAACCGTCTGAAATAGTATGGTGTTGTTAATTAGTATTAGTAATATTATTATCTAGTAATTAGTCTCATTTGATCATATAACTTGTTCAAAACTTTCTTCTAAGATATCCATTACCGCAGACACAGCTAAGAGAAATTACCATATACTTTCCCTGAACTTGTCATATCTAAATGTGTCTCTCGTCATGAACGTTCATCATAATCATGTTAATTTGAGTTAATGTGGTATTATTTGTTCCGTCTGTGAACCAAGATTAACTTAAGTATGTGTTCGCGTATACAATTAGCAAACATGCGACGATGCCTGTCTTTAAATAATGTAATGTCATAGTACAGGCTTAGTTTAATATGAAATACAGTCGGTATTTAGTAACGTGTATATAACCGTGTTGATAACAACAACCTTCGGTAATAATATAAAGAATTTAAAATAGCAATAGCATAACACACGGTTACAACCATTGATATGATGTGATTAAATGTATGTGAGATTAATTTAATGGTGAGCTTTTCACTTAAATCTAAAGTATTTGATTACAACGACACGCATTGTATTATTTGAGATATCAAAGGACGTTTAGTGAAGGTAACCGATTTCCAATAATTCCTGAAATAACAGTTTACGAGTTGTTGCCCTTGGCTACACATATGGGAAGATCACATTTCATACTAACAACGTATTACTGTCCTTTGTCAGTTTCTATTATTTACAACAGCAACACTAGTGAGAGAAAACAAAGTGGTACTGTATATTGACGGTTGGCCTACGTCTTAATAAACCCGCTGTAAACCTAAACATAAATAACTATAGTTTTAACAGCAGTTTATTTGTCAAACTCATTGATTCGGTATCTTTAATAGTGATGCTGTGATTCGTCAATACGCATGTCATGGTACCATGTTGGTTTTAGTTAGCTTTAGCAAAAGTTCCGCTATAGATACACACTTGTATACATACAATATTTATTAAACATATACTTAATGAGAAACGACATAATGATATAGAAACAAACCAACCGATGTAGAAACTGAACTCGTACAAGTTTCTATTGCGGCATTCGTTCAATGTATGAAACGTAATGCGAACTCAGCGAAGTAATTAACACTTTAATTTGCAATCTTACTTCAACCACTGATTGGATCACATAACAGAGACATGCTTGTATTAACGTACATTATTTTGCTCAAAGGGAATTCTATGACACCTCGAGTTTAATCTGCTTCTTTTAGTGATATTGGTTTTATTTTGTTTACACGTGCAATACATTATTGTGTCGTGGTCAAACACTGATAGTGTAGGATTTATTCCTCCTGCGACATTTTAGTTGTCAAGCCGCTGGTCTAAATTGCGTGATCCGGGTTTGATGACCAATGTTACCCTCAGAGGTGAGTACTATGTGTCATGTATTTGCTTGCAACTTGATGTAATGGAAGTTGCACAGATGGGCTTTCATATATCAGGGGCTCTACTAGTCTTGTATATTTATGATTACATTTGGAAATTATCAGATAAACGAGGAAGATTTACCAGAGTTAACCTGTATGATATACTATAACGATAATGTATGTATAAACGACATTGACATATATTACACTTTTAAGACTCTGGTAAACACAATGTTAATGTTACTCTTTGACAAACTAAAATAATGCGGTAATATTGTTTCGTCTATGTTATATATTGGTTCGATAATTTGACGCTTGTAAGTTCTTACCTTCTAGTTCATGTAAACTTTGAAACCAGAACTTCAAAAGACATCAATGTAAGCAAAAACATTTTGAACATGTGAATGCCATTTAAACAATGCATTGATTTGTCAATCTACAAACAATAACATACACCAATACTATCGCAGTTATAACATACCGTTCGTTTACCTACACTTATTTACAGGAAACACATATATTACAATCACGTTGCATAGTAACACATACCTACCATTACAGAGACGCTTTAGAATATATTTATGTGTGTAGGTGTATACATATTGATTTAACCTTTTTTTTTTTTATTGAAACTGAACATTATTTGCAGACATACATATTCCTTATGCTCTAATTTTGTTCTAATAGCAATGCATTTTGAGACTTACCTTTGTGTAATTGTGTACTACACATGTTTGTTTAACCTTTTTAAATGTAAATCCTGAAACTGAACACGATTCGCAGTCATACGTGTGCCCTATATAATCATTTTCAGACTCACCTTTGTATTATGGTGTACGCTAACGGACATATTGTCACGTGTTTTTCTCTGGATTTATTTCCACCGAGACACTTTATTTATGTAGCTTCTGGTGTGAATGCTTTTAATGAGGAGTTCTGGTGTTGACCAACACACGTTTCAGAGATCAACAAACTCTATAATGTATTTTATCAAAGTGGAATCGAAGTGGTACTTGATGGATGTCAACTTTCAGAATCGCAGTAATTGAGAATAAGGTGTACGTCTATTGTGGATGTATACTTTTACGTTTTACAATAATGAGTCAATACAGATATAACGATGGTCATGAGCTTGTCAAACATGGTATATTAGGGTTAGGGTCAATTTAGGAAGTACATACTGGACATTTATGAAGACCCCCCAACTAAACTATACTTAACGCAGCATGTGTTAACACTAATCTGAACATGTAACTATTATACATACACGTTAGTACTACTTCCACTTTTGAACCAAGCTCAATGTATGCATTCGTATTTCATGGGACTGTATTAACCTCAGATGACTAGTATAGTTCAGGGTATGTAATTGTGACATAAACTTTGAATCATGACGTTTACCAGCTAACTTTCCGTCTGACAGTATTGTATGAGGCAGATGGCTAAACAACTGTAACATGAGTTTTATTTATAGTGCCCTAATAACATAAACTATAATATGTTTAGTTCGTAAGTTGAAGCGTCGTTACAATTGTAAGTATTCAATTTGTAGCGTCATTCAATATATTTCACCGTGGTCGTGTTGTTGTGTTGTTGATTACTGGATGACCACTGAAGCTTTATCATCAACATGCTAACATTGTTTTGTCTAAACTGTCATGAACAAACTTTGGAGCGGTATTACCAATTACGTAGCCGTCTTTAACTTTTGCTTGTTTTGAATGTCCTTTTTTTCTTTTTGCTATGGTTTGTTTTTGTCCTAATCCGACGCGGTAAATGATCGATCAATGCATTACCATCTCTGACATTCGCTAGAAATTTTCCTAATGTGGCACAGCATCAATTATTAACGAATTTGTCAGAAAGGCTAGTCTTCAGACCTCTGACTTAACGCCACATAATTGTGTTATTGAGAATGTTGTTAGAAAAATGGTGACCAAATTATTCCATCAGAACTTCCTGTAAAAGTATGTCTTCTCGGTAGATTGCAAATTGTTTAAGTAACGCTGATAATTATGGCTGTTTTATGACGTTAAAAAACTAACTTAAGGCTCGAGTAAATAGCATATTCTTGAACTCGTTTGGTACCAGTTTATATGAAATGAGAACTCATGAATGCTTGTATGCATCTGCTTGCCATTATGTCCCTATACAGGGTCGTATTCTAAGATATTCTAAAAATGCCGGCAGCTATTTTTTCTTTCTCTTGTATTACTCCAAACATGATCATAGTAAAACCAATAAATAACTAGCGTCCTAAATTGGATCACTATTGGCTGTGTAGGCAGAGCACACAAATGAGCTTTTAAGCCGACTCCCGGAGCTACTAAACATATGAACTTTAATTGTGCTGTGTTTATAAATTAGAACAAAATAACAAATTATTATTGGAGTGTCAGTGTAACGAGATGGGACACTAATTGTTGTATAGAGCTGCGATGAATGCATGCTACTTGTACTGAAATTATTTAACGAGAAAAAAGCACATTACGACCGAATACAGGCTTAGCTTTTTTCTGAATTATTTAATACCCTTGTAACAAGAATACACTCACTAATGTAATTCCGGGATATCAGTTGATCAACTCATGTGTTTGAGCGATAAAGATGTTTTTGCTACGTCAATATTTATGAAATCCGGGTATTTAAACAACTCTCCGTTATTACCAGAACTTAGAGATACCATGTGATAACATGTTTTCTCACGAGCATGGAATGGACTAATTGATGTTGGAGTTGAAACAACATTTACATACGCGATGGGATTTATGGAGGACGCATGTTCTTACAGCGCTGGTCACTTGGCTTATTGATAGATACAACATACGGCCAGAGGAATAAATTAATTGGTATACGCGTTTCTCTTGAGATACATGTAACCTAGCACATCGTGGTTGATTATACTACATCGGGTCATAGTGTTAGTTCTTGATGGATGGATGTGTTCAGTGGTACATGATATTATTTTAGAGTTTATTTGTGTTGAAAACTATAGTGACGGAATGATAGTTTATAATTTAACTTTTGCAGAGATAAGATAAACGCAGTTGTGAATGTGAGAGTTACGATCATCCTGTGTGAACATGTAAGAATGATGAAATGTTGAATGTGTTTCATGATTCATCAACATGCAGTGTCGTGTCTGACTAAGTTTACGTACGCATTTCCTTAGGGTTGTATATTTCCGGATCTATTTGATTGTCACATGCAGTTTCTATGTAAATCCTCTCAGATGACATTATTTGTGCTGTGTTAATTA
>ENA-OREC01000128-OREC01000128.1-marine-metagenome-genome-assembly--contig:-NODE-128-length-20963-cov-13.935603_pt1 | contig 20963 bp, 12 predicted proteins | sample MGYA00248626_ERZ508543 | MGnify/ENA primary metagenome ERZ508543 (study PRJEB26211, sample SAMN05518279) | marine metagenome | isolation source: Puget Sound, Washington, USA | host: Bankia setacea...
CGATGGATGAATGCGATGGATGAATGCGATGGATGAATACGATGGATGAATGCGATGGATGAATGCGATGGATGAATACGATGGATGAATGCGAGGAATGAATGGATGAATGCGATGGATGAATGCGATGCTACAGATAACTCTGGACCGATTGTTTATGTGAATCTAGCTGACAGAGGGTTTGTGAATTTATGGTTAATGTTTATAGTGAATCTACTAAACCAGCTGATACTTGACTATATTGTAGCTAGACTTTCAGGAGACTTGCTCATAATTTACACCTGTAATTGACCTTTCTCTCACCTGAACTTTATGCCTGGTCAGGGAATTCATTTAGATATCATATCAACACTTTTATGGAAAATGTGTTTCTGTAGGATAAATGTCATTTCCTATCAGCTGGTTTTATTCCCCCTTTTGTTTTAGAGATAGGTAAACTGTGTGGGCTGATTGTTGGCAGAGTTGCAAGTCTTGCGCATGCAATGCAATTCATAAATTCATACCTGATTTTACTGTTGATTAAAGTGTTAGTAATTATGTTCTAATGAAAATCCACTAAAGTAAGCAGACTTTGGAGACGCTCTTTCCATGTTTTCTACACACGTGTTTTATTTTCTTCTTGGTTATTTTTGTCATTTGGATTGCAATAATAACATGTGAGATTAATTTGAAGTGAGAGAGTTTCTTGGCACTGAAGATAAATGTTTCATAATAAAATCTGTCAACTTTGAGCTGTTGCAGAAGCGTTTGTCTGGAAAATACATTTCATAAAACTGGAGAGAGTCTAGTTTGCACTTGATATTGTTATTTCGAAATTAATGAACTGTGCATTTTGTGCATGTGTAAGCCATGGGAAAATCTCTGCTCCCTGGCTGCGTGTAATCTAATAATGAGGCTGATGCTTGCTTGCCACGGCTCTATGGTAGGGCGTGAGTTTTGTCAAAGTGGGGTGGAGGTTTTTGCACTTTGCGTAATTATGTGGGAAATACATAAATTGCCTCCTTGCTGACATGCAATTAGACCTTTTAAATGTGGTTCATGGTTTAAAAAATTGAAAAATGAAATGAGAGTTAGAGTATGTTTGTGTATGTGTTGGTATATAGAGCAATGAATGGTTGTACCCGCCTCAAGTTAATCAAGGTATGGGTACTTCAAACTCACACACCATGCCATTCACAGTTGGCCATTGTATACAACAGAATATAGTACTCTTCTTTATAAAAGTTAAATATTTGCTTTTTTTCACAAGCAGTATGACATAGCAAATTTTGATTTTGATAGAGTAAGTTTAAAGCTGGAATAAACTGTATTGTGCAAAAATTAAAACTGAAAAGGAGAAATATATTAAAGTATGTAAACACGATTACTAAATTCTCATACATGTATATGGGTAGTGTAAAAACAGTTCTGTAAATTTAAATGTTGATAGTTATTTAAGTTTTATTGTGTTAAATGACTTTAAATAATGTTTGTTTGAATGTCAAATGAAAGGTTTCCAGTGAAAGTGATACCCGAAGCCCAACAAAGTGAATTATACAACAGTGTTTGTTACATAGGACTATGGGTGATTGAATCTATGTTGCTGTTTGTGGAAGGATTGTGTTCCGAAGTTCAAGAGTATCTCCATATCTTTGTGTTTTCTCACCATGAATGAAGTTAAACTGGTAAAGTCATATGTTACTAGTCCTTGACAATATTGGCATCAAATGAAGTTAGATTGGTTTGGCCCACTATAGCTATTGCCAGGAGAACTGAGCTCTCCCATTCATGAGGAAATACCGTGGAAATAAAACCCTTTCAAAGTGTTTCATTAAATGTTAATTTGAAATACTCCCTGGACCATTTTATACAGAGAGGATTTGGTAACATTAGTACAGAAGGTGATTGATTTGGGAATTTTAGACTAAGTTGGAAGGGGGGGGGAATGTTTGAGACTGATTTCTTCTGACATTTTGTTTGGAGAGAAATGGTCCGTCAGTGCATAAAAGAAGACTTTTATACTATTGATTTGTCCATTACTTGATTTCCTCAGTGATAGATTTATATCCTCTACTGAAGTACTTTGTATTGACCAGATATTAAGTTTTAGAAGACACCAATATGGAAGAGATGACCTTTTGGATCAGTTACCAGTGAGCTACATAATGGTTCAAAAATAGCTGTTTTCTATTGAAGATAAAGTTACTTGACATGCGAGACTGTTGTTTTGATTTGCACGACATTGTTTAAGATCATAATAACAGAAATAAGATTCTTCATACAACCTCTGATATATATGAGTACAGTCCCAGATAGACCAGATTTAGCATGCAGCATGCAGATTGTGAAGATGTCCAGTTTCAGTGTGACTAATACATGTAGCATCAAATGAAACTTGAATATTTCTGATTCTTAATTCCTGTACTAGTCTGTTCTGAACTTAATATCACACTTGAAAAAATGTTAGTACCAGAAAGTTGTCTTATTTATTCATCAGTACCATGCATAAACAATGGAAGTAGAAAGTGTCATTAAGCAGGTGGTAGGTGTAACGAGGCATGTACGTTACGAGTCTTATAAATAAACCAAGTTTGGCTTGTTATAGTAAACGGAAAGCAAATGTGTGCAAACTTGGACAAATAATATTATTGACGTAGATTTTATATTTCAATATGTGTGATGTTTTTATGTTTCAATATGTGTGGTGTTTTTATGTTTCAATATGTTTTTTTATTTTTTATTTCACAAATATGTTTAATTGCTTTAAGGCACATATTTAACGAGGAATACTGCTATAAATTTACAGGTGATGTGGGTGTCAGATTCAAAGGAATACCGTGGGTTAATCATTAAATAACTGGACTGTATACAACCCAATTTTATAGCCAACTTGGTTATTATTTGGTATAAAGTTGTAATTATGTAGACCTTTGATTGTTGGTTGAACGTAGATAAGACGTCCTCTGTAATACTTGTGACAGTTTATAGTTGTGGATATTAAAACCTACCAATGTTATTGCCTCTACCCTAGCCTAGGCACAGTGGGGTGCTGTCAACTTGAAACTAGTATAAAACTGTCAAACCTTGATATTTGAACTTCATGCCGTCATGTTTGAAAAAATCTTGAAATGGTGTACAGAAGCAATGGTTATAAGTGTTTTTATGGACAAAGTGTTAGTATACGAGGATTAGAAATACATGTCAGTGTCACAGGTGAAGTGGTAAGGACTTCATCTTGAAATCATTAAACATACTTTGAGTGATTTATATTTGCTGTAAATGTTAAACCCTACTTGTTGTGATCTAACCAGGCTTATAATGTCCTAATCTCGATATGTTCGTCTTTGTGACTATGTTAGAGGGGTAGTGGAAGAGAACTGACCAAGCATGTAAATGGAAGCTTTGTATATAGCAACTGTTTCAGTAAATAACTTGTTAAGCAAAGCAGATTAATGGCCTAGATAGTGAACTTCATGTATAACTATAGCAACGAGAGGTATTTGATTTTATATAAAGTTTACTTGGCGACACATTGAGGTATTTATATATTTTTGTGTAAATTTCTGTGCTATTCAACATTCACAATAATAAATGTCTTGGCTGTTTATGTGCATTATGTTCTATTTATGTTCCTTATTCATAACTTTTGTAGTCACAAGCTGACATGACTGATTGATTGACCTCTTATTCGCAAATTAAAATTTCGACAATTTTATTCTCTATTTCTCTGAGTTAGAACTAACTTTTAATATTTCCGCTGATGGTCAAACTTTAGAGGTGGTCATATTATGGAAGTAGGTCTTCTAACGGGGGTGGTCATTAAGCAAGGTTATCCTGTGTTACCTTTCAAGTTCTATTATGATATTATAATGACAAGAATCAAAAACAGAAGAACACAGAACTAAAATGAGGTTACATTAATTTTGCATACCTGTATAAAAGACTTCACCCTATAGGTATTGTTCCTCTTGTGATCTAATTACTAATTGGTATAAAGGTTTAATACTATAGTTCTCATGTGCACCTAACATTAACATAACAGGCAAGGCGATACGCTGTGTGTTTATTTGCTTAATGATTTAATAATGAGGGAACAGAATGGAGTACATAAAAGCCTGCACTAGTTGGTAGAGTATGGTCAGAGTAACTAGTACACATTGACATGTATCTCTCAGTATTGATGGTTCATTCATTATTCATTTTTATACCAGTAGAGGGCATTGGAAGAACAAGGTTGACAAATACCAGTTAGTGCATTAAACTGTTTGCCGGTAGTGAAGATTTCAGAGGACTAGAAAAAGTGCATTAAACTGATAGTCCCTAAGATTACTGGTGGTGAACATTTGAATGACAATGTATGGATATAAGTTTTTTCAGTTTAAAATTAGTACTAGAAAACTGGGTAGAAAACTAGACAACAATCTCGGGATACTTTGTAAAGGTTGCAAATGAACGGGTTATTGTTATTGTCGATGAGTTAGCGAGAAAATTGTTAAACCAATGAGTTGGCAAACAATTATGTGATTCAACGATCTTTTGTTTTATGGAACTTAACATTCTTCTTGATGGAACGGCTATACATCTATAAACAACAACAACAGAAAATTGACTGGCATGTTTAATTATTATTGTGACATGAAGCCTCGGAGATACTGAAGGATAAAAAGCATCATGCAATCATGTTGATGATTCACTTATGGCTCTGACAGTTTATGATATTCACTGGACATGGATGCAAGAAAACAATCTGTAGAGAGAAATTCAAATATGTTTTGGATAGACTTGATGATGAGTTTTTATATGTTTGAAAATTGAAGGAAATCCATTCATGGTGAGGTTCACATTTTTGGAATCAAACAAACTAGAGTTATGTTGCACATGTTTCCTTTCAGGATTCCATGCAGTACATTTTAAATTGAGCAAAGATGGAATGAAAATAAGACATTGGGCGCTTTGTGTTATTTTTTTCTGTAGTTTAGTTTTCCCAAATTTGATGCCTTTGGAACTAATTGAGATAAGCTTAGTGGCGACTTGAAACACAATCTAGCTATTTCTATTCAGTGCAGTTTGAAAAGTTGACAAGATGTACAAGTTATAGAGACACTAATATAAAGAAGCCATCATGCAATCCTGTGATTTGATTCTCTTGTTTTGTCTCCTAGAGGATTTATTGTACCAAACCTTAGCACCTCATTGTCTGCTCATATTGTCTAACATTCAAGGTTTTCTCTGTGCTGAGGAGGGAAGTTAACACTACACATATGGAATGACAATTATTCTTACATATAAGCTCATGAAGTGGGTTTTGAACTTATTGTACACACTGTTACGGATTCCATATTTATTGACATTTGAATTTGTAGTTCAACTGACCTATAATATCTATCAAAATGTGTTGCCAGGGAAACATAGTGATATCACAGTGCTGTATTTACTTTCCATGTCAGGTCAAAAATGAGGAACAGATGGGTTATGGGAAAAATAATTGTGGTTGTCTGTAGTATGATAAGAAATTTAATGAAAATGTGTTCAAAGGTTTCACGCTTTTGATCATTTACCTGATTCCCAGGAAATGTATACAATATGGATATCATCAAAGTAAATTGTGGGTAATGGTACTCCAAGATTGGCAGATTGAACCAAAAATGTGGTTTATTGAACTTTGAACGTGTCATCATTATTTTCATGATTTGTGTGAATGTCTTGGAGAAATATTATGGAAAAATTCTTGTGGTCAATCAAACTTTCATAAAAGGTGGCAATAATTGAAGTAATAAATTAGAAACGAATGTAAGACTCGCTTTGCTTTGTCCTGTTTATTGTTTATAGCTTAACCTAATGAAAATCCAAGTTCAACGTGATAGTATGCAAGCTTGTGCAAGTTGTGTTGTGTGTATTTTAATGCTGTAGCTGAATGGTAACTGAGCACTCTGAAACAATCGCTACATTAAGTTATTTAGCCGAGTTACATAATGTAGGCTTGACACAGAAACGTTACACTCATATTTCATACAGACAAAACATACAGCTATTTCTAGTACAAAGATATGATGAACTGTTAACAGGAGAGTATTTGTTGGTGATGAGTTAGCTAGTCATTTCTAGTAATGCCATAACTACCTGTTGTTAACATTCGGTGTCATATAGCCCCACAGTACTCATAACTAACAGTTTCATCTCTTCTCTATTTTCAGGTTACCATGATGTAATGAATGGAATGTTGACAGTTTCCTGAAATATACCAGTACTATCCTGGGATACAATGGAACAAGAATGGCAGTACAGCTAAGGCGACTCTTTCACATCTCTTACACCAGGTGCTATAGATGGCCGGCCCTGCGATGTAGAATGGGGTCACACAGGAAAAGACAACTCTGGATTGCTGTAACAGGCGTTACATTCTTACTCTGTCTCACGTTGACTTTTAATGAACAGTTTTGGAAGATTTTGAATACAGACATGCTTCTGGATGATACAGAGTCATCAGAAGGTTATGGTTTTCGCAAGCTTCTAGAGGACCCTGATGCCAGGATTGAACGGTTGCGAAGTGAAGGCATGGAACAGAGGTTACCACACTGTATCATAATTGGTGTACGGAAATGTGGTACCAGAGCTTTACTTGAATTTCTTGATCTCCATCCACAAGTGAGAATTGCAGAGACTGAAATGCACTTCTTCAATAAAGACGAAAACTATGAAAAAGGCATTGACTGGTATCGGAAAAACATGCCGTTTTCTTTACAAGAAGATATTACTGTGGAGAAAACTCCGAGATACTTCATATCTGAGAGTGCCCCAGAGAGAATTCATAAGTTCAACAGTAGTATTAAATTAATTGTGATATTCCGACATCCAACCACACGGGTCATCTCTGATTATGCTCAAGTTTATCAGAACAAGATGGAGAGAAACAAAACATTTGACAAGTTTGAAGATACTGTGATACAAAAAAGGACAGGTCGAGTAAACACGGGTTACAAAGCTGTCCGAATCAGTATGTACTATTATCATTTAACACACTGGTTGACTTACTTTAATCGTAATCAGATCCATGTGGTGAACGGTGACAACTTGATAGAGAATCCCGTGGATGAGATAGCCAAAGTAGAGACATTCCTCGGTGTGGATCACATGATCACCAACCAAAATGTGTACTTTAACGAGACTCGGGGTTTCTACTGTATGAAGGCTGGCGATAAACAGCATTGTCTCGGGGCACAGAAGGGCAGGAAACACCCAGATATAGACCCTAGAGTGGTGAAAAAACTAAATAACTTCTATCGACCATACAATCAGAAATTATATAAAATGATAGGACAGAGGTTTGACTGGGATTAGATGGTGCCAAACATCTCGTACAGCATGCAAATGCCTCTCAAGTCTTAAATATGTTCATACGTCATGAAATTCATTTAAAGCACTTAAACGCTAAAACAGCATTTACCATTATTATCTGTTATCCATTGTGAAAACCACTGGTTGGTTGAAGTGATTCTCTCATGGAAGGTCCTTCAAATTACAGCATTGTGTTCATGTATAAAGTATTGAACCGAATTATGAGTGTCAGGAATTGCTGAGGATTTTGTGTGACACTATGGAATTGTTTCGTCTGTTTTGTGTGATTAATGGAGTCTTTGTATTCAGTGTGCAGTGCTCTTTGAATCTTTACTTCTACTTTATGTGCTTATCCTATGGAGTTACACATATAGACTAACTGTGTTTTACGTCAGGACGATACTGAAAAACAAGATTCATACCAGTGAAGATTATGATGCAATATATTTTTGTTTTTAGCAAAGTACTCAAACTGTATGATAAATTGTGCTATTCTATGGGCTCTATGATGCTCCAGTGCAGTTTTATGAGTTATATAGAACATTAACAGCTGATAGTATCAATGTTTCTAATGAATATTGGTTGTCATGGAGACCGCTCGGACAGGTCAGATGACATTTTGTGTTTGGAATGTTCTCTGTATTTTGTAGAAGCAATGAGTTTAATGGCACCTGTTGGTCTCATATCTTTTAGAGCTAACAGAGGGATATATGACGAAACAGAACAAAAGTTATATAGACCAAAGTTTGTTAATGAGTCCCCTGCAGTCACATAGAATATATCCCTGGTTTTAATCGAGTCTTCAGACAAAACAAAAACAGACATGTATATTTCATTACATCCGACTAGGTTATTATCTGGATGACGTTCCCTGTCTGTACTTTTGCTCTACAATTCCCACATATGTTTTTTCTCCCTCAAAGTACTGTAACAAATAATTTCTCCAAGCCAGGTGTAAGCCCTGTAATTATGTAATATATTATGGAAGGAAACCTTTTACACAGTTCATTTCATATCACACCTGGCTCTGTTTTCTCTCTTCTTCATCACAGACACTTGGAAATAGGACGTTACATTCAACCCATTTATAACTTAGCTGTAGGTATCATCAACTTGTCCAAAACTTTCTTCTTTTCTTTTTGATAGAAGATATAAAAAAAAAATCAGTTAGAAGAAATCCGTTTTTGATAGAAGATAATGTCAGTATTCAGTGAGAAGAAACCCAGTTTTTTTTAAAGAAGATAAAGTCTTTATTCAGTGAGCAGAAACCCACATACATGAAGAAAAACCTGTCGGTGCATTAAAAGCAGATATTGTAGGCATTTTGGCATTTCTAATCATACATTTCTGTATTTAAGTTCCTCTAATTTGCACAGAAACAACTAAATGCCAAAAACTTTGAAAACCTCTACTTCCTTATATTATGTTTTCTTTTATTAATATATTTCCGTCTTTCCAAGCTTTGATCTTTCCATACTTCTCTTGACTGATGCCAGTATTTATGATGTTCTGTTAATTTCCCCGTCAGGTTATATGATGTGGGTGAAAATGAAGAGGAGGGACGTTGAAATAAAACAAAATCAATATCATTGTACATACTATCCATTGAACATTAAAAGTCACAATTATCAGTATTATAGACGTGTATAAATGTAGTGTATAAATGTATAAGTGTAGCTGTAAATGTGTAAATGGGACATTGTGCTTGGCTTGTGTCTGTCAGAACTCCTACAAGCTATCATTAATTGTTATTAAACAAAACGTTTCTGCTAGATAAAGATAATAGATACGCACTTTTCATCTCCGCAGGGTTCTGATTGGTCCAATTGGAACTTCAGGAAAACTAGCAATGGCTATGCTATACCTAAGGGAGATAATTAGGATAACAAGGGTTGAATAAGTGTCCGTGCAGCGGGTCTAAATTAAGTTTTCCATTAGTCCCTCTTACACTACAGTAAACTAACCACCGGCACACACAGTGTCATCTGGACGCCCCCAAAGTTTAAGAGGTTATTTTTATGCCAGCGAGTCAAGGAATATACACAAACAGAAAATCTTTTATCTTTATGATCAAGCTCTAAAACATGTGATATGAAGCTCGTTAAAACATTTTTAGTAGTTATAAAATACTGCCACTATGTATCCCTGTGTTACCCTAACAAATCACTTAGGCGATGGTTGTACAAGTACAAGCAGAGGGGTGAAATGTCAGTAACTATTTCCACTGGGCCTGGTACTTGAAATTCTTGGCTTTACACAGTTTTTAAACATAAACCACCGTATTTATTGTGGAGTTCATGGAGCTACTGGGCTATATGTATGAACTAGACTATACAGTATTATATCAGTGTTAATGTGTGAGTTTGTAGTTGTACACTGTATTAACTTTCTCTACTCTCATTACTAAGAGTGCTTGTGTAATTACAGTCTTGTTTAAGGTCGTTTAACATCGTCACTTGTTTGTTAACTGATGAGTCCTTGTTTTGTCCACCCTATATGGTAAGAATAATACAGTCTTTCAGTAAGAAATCCAGATTAAAATGTGCACTACTATGTCAAGGATAGAACGTTATAATGTTTGTAGAAAGTAAGATTCTTTAAACCAAGTTGAAATATAGTTAATTTTATGATGTTTATAGCTCTCAGATTACTATGTTTGTGCATGTGTTAAAAGTGTTGCTTACAAGCTTTAAACATGTAGCTATATTACCGTACCTATAAGTTTTATTGTGGATACAGCTTCCACTATACATGCAGTTTTACCCAGAGATATTAGTTTCCAAACCACATCTGCACACACTGCCAATTGTTGCATTACCTCATAGATATCTAGTCATTTAAAACTTCCTTTGTGTTGGTCTTAGAAAAATAATGGATGCTACAGTGTTCACTGATTGTTTGATAGATCCTAAACAACTCTAAATGCTATTGGTTGTTCATTTATAACATCTTGTCATTTGCCTATTCTAGCATTGCTACTGAGAAAGATGGATGATTAATGGTTTCCCTCGATTTCCGTATATCCCAAGTGCAAACATGCCTCTTGAATTCTCTTGTGCATACATTGATGGAAGTTAGAGACGAGGGCTTACATTTGTTTTCTATGTGTATGTATTTCTGCACGAAACTGTCTTCATGGTCGTTATAAATCATTTAAAGGGTCACCAGTAGGTCATAGAGGCAAAGAAACAAGTTAACCCCTAATTTGGATGGAGTCAAGGGAGCCCTACTGCTTGTCCAACATTTACATCTGTGAAATCTAAAGTCATTGCTACCAATCTTCTCCTTTGGCTGATATCGATACCCGAGGATGTAGAAAGTCTAGGTTCTGTTTTGTCCTTTTGATGAATCCAGAATGCCATCCCTCTAGAGTTTCCTTTAACTTGGACATTGTTCTGTTAAGCATCTCTCTATCTATTAAACAAGACAAATGATGGTATGTTCAGAGGGGTTCTACTAAAAATAGAGATGAGAGTAAAAGTGAGGATATTGTTTCCAAAAGTGTTGTTAATTTGATCAACGTATCATACTTTAGCCACCACTAGCTCATCCAAACTTGTTTCAAATACTTTAACAAGACTTGACATCTCAGTTTGACATGTCACTACTTTGTTCTTGTAAACATCATGTGACACTGTGTTTGTACTTTTCTCTGAATGGTCGCCGGGAATATAAGGTCTAGTTTGGTTTGCAGCTCAGCATCGAGAAATATCAGAAATATTCACTTGCACATATTTTGTTTGATCCCAAAGACTAAAATTTCCGAGACAGCACTAGAGTTCAATCCACTATCTATTTGCATGCTTCATATCCAATTAGTATGGCCATTCACATCTTCAGTAAAAAAACAACCCAAATTTAGGAAAACTAAGCTGACAGACCAATAATTATGTGAAAACAAAATTTCTAGAAATGGATATTAAACTGCCTTAATTGCAGCTGGTAACTAAATGTGGGATAGTAAATCTGCACATGTACATACCGACCACAATCAAACTAACACAACTAAGTGTGGGTGACAGAAGGGTAATGTCTTAATTTCTATCTCCCCAGAGTTATGATCTTATTTTTCCTTCAAATCAATTGAGGTTTGCCTAAGTTTCTCTTTCTGCAGTGTTTATGGCCATGGTTAGAGGTGTCAGACCGTTGTTACATTCAAATCAGTGGAAAATACACTGGACTTTGTTATAAAGGAAAGATTAATGGTAGCCAAATCTCCAGACGGCAGTAAAATGTTCAAATTCACATTTAGTCCGTGGAGTTGGAGGGGGCTCTCTACATTTATCTGGCAAACCACAAATGAATCTGAATGAAGCAAAACTGTACTATCAACTTCTTGAAATAGTAGAAGCTACAACATTTTCACTTACACTCCGAGATATATAACTTGTCATTTTCCCTGTCTAAAGCTGAAATAGATTAGACTTTTGTCTCGGAACATCTCACTTTGCCATTGTTCACTGTAAGTATCGATTCAAAGGTACTGTAACTTTGATTTTTAATCCAATTTGACTTGATATGGTTACAATAGACTATGACACAGGCCACTAAGCACTCATAAAATAACTTGATGACTATGAAAGGCTGTGTTGTAACTGACAAGCAACAAGAGTTTGAGAGACTAAGGTGGGGGATAGAGTTTCATGTTATGTCACATTCCAGCTGACTATCACAAAGATATGATGACATTTACACGAATAGTCCTAACTAAGCCTTATCGCTGCAATGAATGTGTGTTCCTTTCTTTTGCTGGAGTAAATGTGAACTGCAATATGTCTTGGCCACATGTAATAGCCACTGCATCCTGTATTCTTAGAAAAGAACTCCAAAGTTTGAACAATTTATCACCGTTGCTTCTCACATTTGTGTCATTTCTTATGCAGTGTTTACAAGCATGACAGATGTATGAGACTGACCTGTAACAAAATGCATCTCTGTGATCCTAAATGTTTGTTACTTCATATAAAATTCTAAAATTACAAAATAACTTGCCCAGTTTCCGTGAACATTTTTTGTGCTTTTGTTTTTTACCTGTCCTAACAAACATTTATTGTGGGAAATCTTGACCTTTGTTTGACCTTGACCATTCGCACATTATTTAAGATTTGAACTTGAACATCTGGTAGTTGGTGGAGGTGCCAACATTTGAGGGCTATATTTGTCATGAAGTGGCATCTGCCAACAACCTGCTCAGATTTGTCAGCTACAACCTTTGTATTTCCTTTCTTCCCCCACCTCCCTACCATTTAATCCCCACCACTCCTCCCCCACACCCTCCTACAGGTTCACATACTGTCATCATACAAGAGTGTAACTAACCCGGGCCAGAAAAATAAATTATATGTTACACCATAATTGTATCACAATACTATCTGTTTCTATGGGAGGTAACTTGAACACACTCCAATACTGTCATTAGGACAATGGGTACAGTTTACAATGTCACCTAAAAAAATAAGGGGACAGATTGTACGTGTTGTTTGCATCTATCAGTGTCAGCATTTCTTGAAACATTATCTGACAAGCAAGTTGAGGTCCATGTATTACTACTATAGACCGCCAGTGTTTATTTCAAACCATGACAGCGTCTTCATGTCTTGTTTTCCTTACTTGACTAAAATATCAAAAGTATTAGGTTTTTCTCTGCTTCTATGGGTTCAACTGTATATCTTTCAGTTTTTTAGTGATACCCAAAAAGATGCACTATATCATGCATGTCTAACTTGATACACCGAGCCAGCCCCCTATTGTTACACGGTTTCTTTACAGTTACTTCTAGTCTGTCTGTGGGAATTTCTTTTCTTTCATTGAGAATATCAGGTGGGTTGTAACAATTTGAAAACTGGAATATAGAAAACTGGAATGTTGCTATTTTAGAATACTCGTCTACCTGCAGGCTCATCTATTTGGATAGTTTGCATGGTTTTAAATGTGGCACTACTGAATTGTTGAAAACTGATATAACTAGACTGGCATTTCATTGTTATGTTTTTTTTTCTCTGTTAAACAATTGGTGGCAAGCGCAATGGACATGCTATTAGGAATCAAGTGTGTTTCTTTCTTCTAACGTGTGTCCTGATAAATTTCTTCAGCTGACCTTGTGTACACTGTATGATGATATATCTGGTTTACTTATCAGTTTCGAGGTGATAAAAAAATGACATTAAATTTACCTATAAAACTCACTTTTACTATACTTGTCAAATGTTCAAAATAGTCAAACAAGGGCCATGTGTTAATTTAGATGTTTATACGTACAATAAATCGTAAATATGTCAACTGTATCCAAGGTAGCTGAACACTTTGGTTTTGAGTTACAGTGAACAAAATACCTCCTGTTAATATATGCATAAAACAACAATGCGTAAACTCCTGTAACCTGTTTTCATTGGTTAGTTAAAGAGAAGGTTAAGTTAACTTGTTCCACATTAGTTAAGCATGTGGTATAATATTAACTTGCATGACTGTCTAAATGGGTGCCAGTTAATGTGGCTAGTACAACCTGGTTATAAAAGGTAGTTTTTGATAAATGTTGCTCTAGAATACAAACATTTCATGGAATAGTTTATTGACCCTTTAACAGTAAATAACAATACTCTAAATCAATGTGCAGTTGTGTGTTTTACACTTTCGAGTTCTAGTGTTTCAAGGAAAACTAAATGTATTGTCAAACCACATTTTAATACTACTCATCCAATGTTTTATTAAAGCTGACACACATTCTTTTTCCCCCCGGTAAAAAACGTGATTCTCCAAATTTGAATCGGCAGCAGAATGATCTGTTTTTGTACATGTACTTCTATAACTCTAAGGCAAATAACCTTCACTTTTATTAAATGCTGTTCTGTTATGTTCTGTTTATGGATAGTCAAAACAGAGCTCCAAATTGTACTACTGACATAAACTGTGAATATAACTATACAATCTACTCTTTCTAGTGTCTTACAGTGCCTGATACATCTAGAGATTGTAGGAGTATAGGCTGAATGATGGACAGTGGTTTAGAAGAAATATCTTAGAATGTCAGCAAACGTTAAATCTATCTTTGTTCTCCATTTCTCTACTATGTGTTGTATAGAGCATTACAGTTTACTCCCTCATCTGTCAGTGGCAGTGTGAATGTAAATGTGTGTGTGCAGTAGAAGCAGTATCTGTGCAAGTATAATACCACTGTTAAACATTACATGTCATATTTAGTAATGTTTGTAAATTGTTAAACAGGTGGTGTTATTATGTGTGTATCGTAAGTCACAGACTTTGTACATGTATTATGAATTTATGAATTCCTGTACATTTTGAATTGTATATTTCGTTAACCGATGTATATTACATTGTTATGCATTGATATATTGACAATGCCTGATGATTAGTAAAGAGAATAAAACAGAAAACCTACCTGTACTCTTGTACTTTATTTAGTTTTAATGTAAAGGCAAAGGCTATGGATGAAAACTTAACCAATGAACATCTCAGATAAAACTATATGCAAATCTTTCAGAAAACATGTCGTCTCACATCAATTAGGATGGTGAACTTTGATTATTTAAATACATTTGTATGCTGATTTTTGTCAGAATTAAACATTGACAGAAGCTTGCTAGTTAACAATCTACAGCTATTTCTGAACTTGAAAATGTTTAAACAAAATGATTCCATACTAAATCTAATGATACTTTTTAATGCTTGTTTTCTAGAAAGTTATTTGTCAAAAGTTCATGTAAGCTGAATCATCTCTTACCCATTCATAGTTGTTACAGATCTCATTTCTATGTAAAAATAAAGGTATATAATGTCTGTAATGAAGGTGTCCCTTGATACTGCTTGTTCTTGTTTCATCTAAATTATTTACTTGGACAAATATTCATTGAGAAAAAAGAGAATTACAATAGGTCTAGGACAAATATTCATTGAGAAAAAAGAGAATTACAATAGGTCTAAAAGGATGACCTTGACTTACATTATATGACCCCAGGTTCATGGACAGCAAGAGTAACACGTGACTACCAAGTTTCACATGCTCTCTCCTACATAACAACATAACATCTAAAGAGCAGTATAAAGCTCATGTCAAGCAGCAGAAAGCATCAACTTATCTTGTAAGGAAACACAAACGTATTCAGCACAGTCCAAGACCAATCTACAGAGTATAAGTCTACCACTAACTGACACCACACTCTCAGTCCTCCATATGCTAGCTGGTATCTGTATACATGACCTGTTCCTATGTCACATGTCAATGGTTACATAGACCCTGGGTTATTTCCACATGTTCCAAGAACCATGCCATGTAAGAGTGACCTATCTTTGTCTGTACATTACAACAGTTATAACACTTCCATGTTTAACTCGTCATGTGACTGCCTGGTTGTGGGGAAAGGTTAACAATAATGCCGTGTGACAAGTACTTCTGTGGCTTTATTACTTCATGTTAAGGGTAAGAAAAGGACACATTGTCACCACTAATCTTATTGTAGGCAAGAAAGGATGCCTGTAGTTTGCCGACTTAATCTGATAATAACATGCCCAGTGATAAAAGAGAAGAAAGGTGTATGTGTGTTGTTATTTAGTATCACATTGTATGGTTTGTGTGTTCATCATTCAAGGTTCTGAGTTTATAGAGCTGGGCAATGAGAAGAGATCACCAACGGTTGTGTGTTATACATGTAGGTGCACATAGGTAAGGCTTTCACAACTGAATGAAAACTGGTGTAGAACTGTTAAGTAAGTCAATTAATGTCCTATATTCAAACTCCAATGATTGTGTGCACCTTTGCAACACCTTCCAACGTACATACACAAGTAAAGCTGTGTAAAAGTGTGGTTTGCCTATGGGCTGTTTGACTTTTCTTCATTACAATTAACATTTATATAAATGTTCATACATAAAGAAATTGCACATGTATTATAAGTATATAGTTTATGTTTATCACATAAGACTGATTGCTTTTTTCTGGTGAAATATAACCATTCAGAATAGTTTTATATTAAGATCTATGTCTTGTAACGTTAGAAATGATGCCATGGGCTGAATTTAAATAGTGTATTTTTTTTATTAAATTGGTTAAATGAGATGACCAAGAATACAATATCTGAAATTCGACCTTTTCTCCCGTAGTGTGGATACATTGGTGTCCATCATGAAACTTATACTGACCAATGCTAAAAGTAGTCAACTAAATCTGAACTGGAAAACCATTTATCTGGCCTTCTTACTGATGTTTTCTTTTTAAACAAATGACCATCCCCCAGTGAGGTTCTCTCTATACAGTAGTGAAGAATGTGTCAGTCTAGATGTAGAGACAGATGGATTTGCATTTTGAGTGGTTAAAGCCATAATGTGCTATTTACTGATATACTCCCTTTGCTATTTACACTATTTTAGCGTGTAACAGCAAAACATTTGTATATCTCATTATCCCAGCTAAAAGCACTACGGTCAGCCTGGTAAAACACATCTAAAGTTGTTTATATTAAAGGATAATTGGTAGAGCAGAGACAGGTGCTTGGCACAAATAGCATACGTATGGCAACATAGCAAATACTGCACATTTATATAGATACAATGTATACAAGTCAGGGATAAAAAAAAACAATGAACATAGACAGTAATAGGGACAGATTATTTGACTGTCAACTTCTATATAGAAACCATACTGAAGGACATACTTCATCTTAAAACGCTGATTTTATAAATTAATACATATTTATAAGCACAAATCCACCTTGTTCTGTTTCAGAAGTTTTCATTCGGTAGCTGTTTCATTTCATGTTAATGTGCATTTACCAATCTAAGAAAAGGCATCAAGTATTACCTAAATATATCCCTGCTTCTGTTTGTGTCAGTCAGCCTTAACAGCAAGGACAGATTCAGCCTATGGACACACTTCTAGTTACCTCAGCAATTATTAAGAAAAAATAATGTGATTGGTCTTTAAAGCTTGTTTGAATCAACTTGGTTCCACGATAATTTAAATTGGTCATGATAGTTTCCATATATCTCCTGACCAATTCTGTTCATCTTCATACACAATGTTCCTGGGTGATTTAAGGAAGAAACCTTTTAGTGCCATTATACTTTCACCATCAGATGGCTTGAACCTTGATACTTTAATGGCAACAAAGATTCACAAACATTAGCAAAGCTGAGTGTGGAACAATGTTATAATTGCTTTTACAGTTGCACTTTCAGTCTTATACATTTGCATTTCTTATGAGATTAAAGGGTTGTACATGTATGTCAAGTTTTACCAACAAACACCTTTCTTAAATACATGTATGTCAAGATTTACCAACAAACACCTTCCTTAAATACATGTATGTCAAGATTTACCCATCAACACCTTCCTTAAATACAATTGTATGTCAAGATTTACCAACAAACACCTTAAGTACATGTATGTCAAGTTTTACCCATCAACGCCTTCCTTAAGTACATGTATGTCAAGATTTACCCATCAACACCTTCCTTAAATACAATTGTATGTCAAGATTTACCAACAAACACCTTAAGTACATGTACCGGGAAATTAATGTTTTTTTTATTATATTTGAAATGCTTTGAGTCATAACCAGTATATGATAAGACACACCTTGTTAAAATTGGCAGATTTTCAAACATGTTCCTGTATATGAAATTCACAGCACTGTATGAAAATAAACTATTTCCATGACTGTCAAACTGAATAATGTTCATGAGGGTGCAGGTATATGCTGGTTAATGTAAGATATAATGTAATATTATCGGTACATATCATGATAATGTTACTAAATTACATCTTAATAGAAGTCAAGGTATGTCTAGACACCTGCTAATGTGTGATAAGTTCATCAACACAGTATTATACAACATGCTAATCACTTGGGAAGCTTTTAACAAGTTTCTGAGAAATGTATAAAACAACCAACGCAATCTTAATGCACACCATGTGATTTAAATATATCAACACTGCTAATGTTACAATCACGTCTATAACTGAGAGATGGTAGCAGCAACTCTGTGAACTTTAACCACTGACATCTTACAATGCACAGAAAGATTCACTTACTGTATGAAAGGACTTCACATAAGTAAATAGTGTATATATACATGTAGTGTCAGTCTAAGCTGGTGCAATTTTGTAAGCTGTCTTATAAGAACATGACTAAAGTATTAAATATAAATATACATGATGTCATTTTCGACAATTTATTTGCATGTGTTGGTATTCAAGCCTTAACATACCTTAAGATACCTTAACAGTTTGTAATAAATATAGCATTATCTTATATTATTAATTGAAGAAAATGTTCCTACTTATCTACTTGTGAATCTGATGCAGGTCAGTCATGGTTAAGTTATATTGTATCCTAAGTGGTTGTTTACTTCCTGGTTTTACTTGACACTTAAAAGATGACCATACAATCAGGAACTACATGTCTATGCTAGCTGTTTTTTGCAAGGCCAATTTTACTTCTACTTAGAATTCTTGGACAGTTTTCGTTGAACTTCAATACATTACGTAGAAAAAATGTATGTTTGTCCAGGATTGAAATTGGTAAAACCCAGAATATAGTAAATCTATGGTTGAAAGTAAAAGGTACTACAGTCTAATTCCTTCTATAAGGACACAGACAGAAGATAATTCCTTCATTCTCTGAGTAATTTAAGTATTAAACAGGACATTACAGAACATGATGTATGTTGCAATTTAAGTAAATATACATGTATACAACTTATCATTGCTAACAAACATAGTTATATATTGATTTCAAAGCATATTTAAATGTTGTTAACATTCCAAAACATAGAATAGCATTAAGTAGATTAAGTACATCTTCACATCACCTTGCAATAGAAACCGGAAGATGGCATAAGCCAATTAGTATTCCATATAATGATAGAAAATGTATTATTGGAAGAGACCATGTATGTTTAAATTTATTGCCCTTATGACTAGTGAAATGAAACTGTAGTACGAAAACTGTCAACTTTTACTTACAAAGCTTTTCTTCGAAAATAATGTTGCATATGCTACTAGTATTTAACTTTTAATCTAAGAGTGTCTGTATACACAGTATCCTATATGTATTATATAGTATATGGGTAAATCATAACATGTATTATGTTCTGTCCAATTTTGCTTATACAATACTGTTGCATGTATAACTAGAATATTAATTTAAATCTAAGTGTATTTGTGTACCCAAAAGCTATATGTGTTCTGTATTATATATGTAAATGATAACATTTATATTGTTCCTGATTATGTATACATGCAATATGCCTTCTATTCATGTATATGTTTGTTCCATTGTTATCCCCTGCTGGGGGGGATATTGTTTTGGCTTTGTCTTTCGTCCGAAGCCTTTCCGTCCGTCCATCCATCCTTCTGTTATTCTTTTCTGTCTGGACGCATATCTTGGTAATGGATTTTCAGATTATATTGTCATTTTACAGGAATATGAACTTGCACACCAAGTTTGGTTGCACTGCACCAACTGGAAATAGAGTTATGGCCCTTTGTTACTTTAAAACATACATAGTAGACAGTGAAACTTTCTGTCAGGATGCATATCTTGGCAATGGATTTTCAGATTTTAATACCCCCTGTCGAAAATATCGAGGGGGGATATCGTTTTGGCGTTGTCTGTCCGTCCTTCCTCTTTCCGTCTGTCTGGCCGGCTATGGACTACGGAAAGTTGACCAAAGGCTCATTGTGAAGTCACTTGCCTCCTACCACTGACCAAGTTGGAAAGTTGTCAGTTGCTTGCAAAGATCTGAGGAAAGCACTGGTTATAGCACCCAGGTAGATCCTTAAAAGACTGACTACTTGTGAAATGGCCAAAAATATGCTAATAATGGCGTTAAACCCCATACAGACAAAAATAAACAGGTTGCAGACAACAGACAGTAAAATACTATATTTTTTTATTCAAGTTGTTATTTTGGCGGGGATATGATTTTTCTCTAAATGTGCTTGTATATATTTGTAAATATTGTGTTTGTCCTCATGGGCCGTATGGCTTACTGGATTTTGAAATAAAACTATCAATCTATCTATATACGGTACATACCATGCACAAGTGATATTCTATGAAATTGAAAAAATTGAAAATGTGAACAACTATAAAATTGTCAGAGCTCTCATGGTGTAAAGGTAATGTTAGCGTGACAACTATTTAGGGTAAAATTAGAAAGTAAGAAGGTCATGTAGCAAAATGTGATCAACCATGTGATGTCCATTTGAACATGTTTAACCAGTTCTAACTAATCCAGCCCAGAACTATAGCAGGTGATACAATGCATGCTACAAATCTAAACCAACCTATTGGCCCATTACAAACATGTTTCTCATGATTGTAAGAACTACTCCCACCATCAAGGTTACTGTTTAGCCAGAAATAACCAGCTTTACTCGAGGGTGTTGAGTTGTTGTGTAGGAAATGAGGTGGAAACTAATGTGAAACATGATCTCATGAGCCCCACAGCAAGTGTCACTGTCCTTACATCTTATAGTGAACATCTTACAGTGAACGTCTTATGTAATGAACGTCTTATAGTGAACGTCTTGTAGAGAACCTCTTGTAGAGAATGTCTTATAGTGAACCTCTTATGTAATGAATGTCTTATAGTGAACCTCTTATGTAATGAACGTCTTATAGTGAACGTC
>ENA-OREC01000129-OREC01000129.1-marine-metagenome-genome-assembly--contig:-NODE-129-length-20925-cov-14.737433_pt1 | contig 20925 bp, 4 predicted proteins | sample MGYA00248626_ERZ508543 | MGnify/ENA primary metagenome ERZ508543 (study PRJEB26211, sample SAMN05518279) | marine metagenome | isolation source: Puget Sound, Washington, USA | host: Bankia setacea...
CCAACCACTACAGGAAAGAAAATTACACACCTGAGTACACTATGTTCATATACAGGTCTCCCAACCACTACAGGAAAGAAAAGTACACACCTGAGTACACTATGTTCATATACAGGTCTCCCAACCACTACAGGAAAGAAAATTACACACCTGAGTACACTATGTCCATGTAAGGCCGACATCAAATCATGTTCTTGTCCAATTCTACTGTCTTGGCGTTAAGGTACAAACCACTTTGTAGGGTTCTTTGCTCATTAGGGTGTTTGTTATCAATTCCCTTGTGCGATTTGTCATGTCTTTATCGAAATAGCACAAGAAAATCATTGTCCTGTAGCCTGTTCTAATTTACAATACAAGTTACTTGAATAAAAATAGATGTTGGTTAAGAAACTATGTCCACTGTTAGATAAAAGCATACCATACAGCATCGAACTCAAATAAAACCAAGAAATGAACGTGTAAACATGTCCACATTACCTGTTTTGTTTTCCGTCACCTAAAACGGAATAAAAAGTACATGTATCTTAACATATAAATTATATATTCTACTATTGAGTTATTTTGATTCGACAACATCTGATATTGGTTGTTAAACCATCAAGTTCAATATATTTGGAAAAAAAACTTTGTGCTTTCTACAATATATAGTCCCCTGTCTTAGAAGTTGTCCTCCCTGGAACTCTTGTAGAAAACATATTACTTAAAACTGATTAGAGCTCCACAGAGCCGAGTTCATACATCTAAGCTAAAGTTAAATAATCTATGTCGGTCAACATTTGCAATATGGAACACCACCTACCATAGCTCGTAAGTACTATGTTAGCGTGCAGTATTCTATATACATAATGCTAAATCAATGAGCGCTTGACAACAAAATCGATGGCCTTTTTTGTCAGAAAACTGTCATACAAGTCAAAGAAGATGAAGCATGTCAAATCATACCACCGACTTCCGGTAAAGTACATATATTGTTAAGGCGTGGTGACGATGTATGGTAATAAACAAACGAGATATAACAATCCATTAGAAGGACTAAACGACATAATCACGCAGAAAAGCAATTTATATCGCGGGTGGATGTCACATGAATAATCTCTTTCCAAAACTCCACGTGATGAATCCTTGAAGGTAACAAATGTTTAATAATGTCTAAATGAGTGTAGAAAAACGGTCAATAATTCGAAAATACAGATATATTTATACTTTAAGACTAACTAAGCTCGCATATCTACATGTATATGTAATAAAACTTCCATATCTAACGATATATATCTCATTTTAATAACTGTACTTTTGTGTTTCATACCACTATGATAGAACACCGTTTAAGCATGCCCTTTTCATTTTCATCAAGCACTAAATAAGATATTGCGTTGTATTGTGTTGTATTGTGTTGTTTTGTGTTGCATTGCGTTGTATTGCGTTGTATTGTGTTGTATTGCGTTGTGTTGTATTGTGTTGTATTGCGTTGTATTGTGTTGTATTGTGTGTATTACGTGCATTTCATACTAATTGTGTGTTGAGTTTTTGCATAAGCTATTTCTATGGGTCATATCAGAATAATCGTGTTGATTAATACTTCCCTGCATGAATAACTTGTAAAGTAAAGTAACAGTTAATCTCAGAAAAAAATCGGTTTGGTTTGGTATGTTTTTTGACGATATTTAACAAGGGACTTATTTGACATTTAAGTCAATCTTCCATAAGGCCCTCAATTTATTTTAAGTCGATTGTGAAATTGTTCCGGGAACCAACCAGTACTAAGCAATAAGGGTAACGTTTATTGCTCAAGGAAACAACGAGGGCCTTTGACGGGGCTCGAACCAACGACATCCACGCTACGATTCAGACGTACAACCCATTGCGCCACGCCGTTCCATTTAGCATGTAAACAGCTGCAAAACATGTGCAAAGTGTCATGTATATAATTAAGCCAAACAAACACAACTTCACTCACATTTAGCTACGTGTAAGTATATGTATGTCCTAAATCAACCGATGTCTTCAAAACTTCATTTTGACTGTTAACCACTTATACAAGCAACACGTTACATGTTTCCGATGTGCACTCGTTTTTTATCTTGGAATTTAAATCGTGTGTTATTACCTCATACATGACTTAACATAAGTTAAATAAGTGTAACATGTCTCTGAAAAGAAGTGGCGGATCATTGTGTCAAGTCGACATACTCGTTTAGCAGTGTAGTTTATTGGCTTTGTATTGCCTTGTGTTACATCTCCACTGACCATCCACCCCATTGGTTCATTCACCAGTAATTCATCTCCTACTTCTTATTTTCGAATAATCATTTCTATATCTCATAACATTTGCTAAGAGAGTAAAACAGATTAGTATCATGTATGATAGTAATCCACATGCACACAATGGACAGTCGCAATACACTCCACACAATGGACAGTCGCAATACACTCCACACAATGGACAGTCGCAATACACTCCACACAATGGACAGTCGCAATACACTCTTTGCAATTGTTTATTAACTCTACAGAAGCAGACTCAGCATGATGTGCAAGTATTTAACTTTCGCATCCTTTTGATAATACTTTAACTTCTGTAAAGTTTGTGTGCATGTAATAAATCATATAATAAGACTCGATATATCGGTGAACTACGCTTGATTTCTAATCATGTAACAGCTATTCATAAGGCAACATATGTGCATGCATTGAGAAGCCAGATCTCACCAAACGTTTGAATTATCAAGTTCTAGAACAAAACCATACAATGATAGAGCGTACTGTTTGAATACGAGAGTGTGTCATGTGTTCGACTAAACAAAATGCGATTATGTTTAATTTGATCGTTTTGTACCACACATGTATTTCACAACATTTTACCCCCAAAATAATACAAACTTATCGTCTATATAGTTGCCAATCGAACATCAGTTCCATTTATGTTATCCCAGAAGCGTCATGTTTACATAACGTCAGTTTATTACTGTGATCCGTTAACATATGTTGAATCAAAGAACATCACTGACTGTCGTTATAAATGAGATAACTATTTCCAATCAGACGGTATTCAGTAAGTATGCAGTTAGACTTGATAATCATGATTATTGATTACACCAGCTTGTGAAGGGAACACGAGGAGAGAACGGGATGAAAACTTGCAACAGGGAACATTCAAAAACGTTTCGTGACATATTGCAGCTATGGGGAATCTGTGAGTTTGAAATGTAAAATGTCAACTATACTTGGAAGGAACACATAGACACATATTTAATTTAAAGTCGGGAGACCCATTGAAAACTCTAAACGTGTATAACATGACAGGTTATGGTTATATACAATATTTAGTGATTGTATACCGTGTTTTAAGATACATATTCGATTGAATTAGAGATGCTTTTTCCGCGTATAACCTTAAGTAGGACCTGTAATTTTAGTAAATGTCACATTCACATATTCAATTTACGATATTGTCAATTGAATGTCTCCTTTTGAGTTATGTACTGTTATAGATGCAGGAAACATACAGTTGTATCGTAATAGCGTGTGTGGGCATGTCGTAGCTCTACCAAGTCAATGTTTACCAAAGCTAATTGGTTTTAATCTGATTTGTTATCTTAAGTGGGCTTCCAGAACTCCATGCAGCACGCTTATTATGTTTAAATCTATTCCATGTTTCTTAATGTGCCTGATAACTTTTATTTTGTCTCGAATGAAGTAGTAATCATTTTCATCAAGCTTTGCCCATATCGATTACAAGGGTGTGCAAATTATCAAAGAAAGCATCACATTAAATTCATTCAGAGCACTATCTTTTATTCGTGTTTATAGAGACATTTCAATATCATGTGATAACATTCTATAGTATTTGTGAAGGTAGCATGAAGGAATGTGATGAGAATATATTGAACCGTCTTAATTGATCGAACAATATGTCCAGTCCATTGAAGGACACACTGCGCTATAAATGTCGTTTCGTCTGTAAATGTCAGTCAATGTCCTGTATTTTATCATTTGATTTTATGACTTTAAACAAGAGCTGGCATATGGGCCAAAATGCTCGACTGTGCCACTGCTGGATGATGGAATAAAAACATACATCGACTTTCTTTTCTGTCTAGATTTAGATTTGACACGGAACACCAACCTGAACCTGTCATTTGCTAAGTCGAGCTAATGTCCTAACTACTTAATAATGCTAGTCAGATATGTCACCACTTAAAGTAATGTTGTTATAGTTTTTAAACAGTGAGCTTGGTATGTAGTGATTGTTCAACCAACAAAGAGCTATAACGTTCAATGAGTGCTTGTCAAAGTGAGCTTTACTTCTATGTGGATTGTTGTAATAGTAGATATCACGTGTGTAACATTTGGAAACAATGTTTTTTGTGGACTATGAAATTAAGATGGACTAAATGCAAACCTTAACCAATGTATGACGCCGAATAGTTGGCTAAAAAGGTGGTATTTATAAAAGAGCGTACACTCCTTATACCTGACTTCGACTTCTTAGACCACGTATTCTCTCTCCCACGTACACAAACACGTAAGTCGTACAGTCGCCCGCAAATACTTGTTTCGATAGTATCCACAGAGTGACGTCCAAGTTGTATATATATATATATACATCTTAACAATCATGTAGAGTGCTTCTGGTGACTGTGTTTGTTCTTGACGACAACATATGCCAAATAATACAATGATAGACAATGACGGATATAGCAGGTATTGCTACAGCTCCAATAACTACAATAAAACTCTCTACCAAACTGTTGTTGGCAACTCCTCTGTGATTTATGAGACATATTCTGCTGTCCATGTCCCTCCTGTAGTATGCTTTGTTTGTATATGTTATTTACATGTATGTATTTGTTGTTTTATTCGTACAAAAAAGAGACACGAGATGGTGTTAATTTATATTGTTCGAACATGCTCTCGAGTTCCAGTTCGTTATGGCAATATATTTGTGAACACAATACAATGATTGGACACATCTTGGTTAGGCTTCTTTTATACAAGAAACAAACACGACTTGTAATGTGTCGAAAACTAGTTGAATCTCATACACAACACTCATGGTATTTAAGACAATAGCTCAAGTATCATACAAGTACGCGATCTTCCAGTTCAAAGGTCATCACCTAGAGACTTTAGAGGAACAACAATGGCTCGAAAAGTGAGCACACCCATCAGTTATAAGGACACAAATTATACGGTATGAATATGTTAAATGACACACATGAAAGTATGTCCTTGACATTCAGACACCGTGGGTATTAATTATAAGGACACAAATGATATGGTATGAATAAGTTACAGGCTAGAAAGGAAAGTATGCGTTGGTCATTTGAACCGCTTGTTATCAAACATATGTTTTTTCTAGATAAGTTAGACAACTTGATATCTTGTCGATGTATTGTAATCACAATATGTAAAGCCTACATATCAGTTGATGGTTGAAACCACGTGCAGAGGTACCTTTTATACTTTTTTCATATACATGGTTTCATACCGCTCGCAAATCGTCTTGGAATCAGCCCCAATTGTGCGACATATCACGAATTTCAGAAGACAGACATCATTATAAAGCTATCCTTTTAACAGACAGAAAAACTACATTAGTTACGGTTATGATTGTATATTTAGCAGTTATATAACGAATATAATGTCCGATTTCCCCTGAAATTAATAGATCACGATGTCCAGTATACCACAAACCACAATTCAAACAACACAGTGCACGAGAGAGACACCATTCTGAAAATATATCGGGGTATATTTGGCGCAGACGTCCCTGATTTTAACCCGAGACGTAACGAGATTTCTCCCAAAATGCCGCTTGTTTTCTCAACTTAATAAGTGTGTTCTGATTCGGATAAAGAGATAATAGCACGTTACGCCATCATTATGTTACACCCACATGTCAAAAAAACACTTAATAATACAAATTACGTAAACAACTTATACTGCATGCCTTTAATTGCCCGAGGAAACGTGTTCTAAATGTGTGGGTATACGTAGACCCTTCTATGAGAACCAATGTAAATCAAGTTTACAAATCATAAGTATAATGATAGTGTTCTATTACTGTATATGATCATATGAACATGTTTATAAGGCACATACATTGCCTTCAAAACACTCTCTCTAAATATGTGTTTGCTCCGCCGTGAGTTTGAAGAAAGAGAACCAAACAGGTCGGTCCTCTTTGTCAACAGACGAACTAAAATTGAATAGAACAGTGTATATCCCAAACAAGAGAGTGCTTCCCTTTAACTCCGTATGTCTGGCATTTAAGGGTAGTTTTATGTCAACTTGAACTTTCATTTAATTACCTTATATACTAAAGAACCTAAAGAAACCATACGAATACTATGATGAAGGTGATGAGGGTGATAAGAAAGAGGTGAAAGAAAAGTTATAGAATTACCGATACACTTTATACTTAAATGATATCACTTTTCGTTGATAACGCAACAAAAAACTCGGTAATGCGCGATTTCATGCAAACAAATAGAGCAACCATTGATGGAGCTGTAATAACAAATCGAATTTGTAACTCTCTGGAAGATGAGTTTTACAGTGTTTTTATTATGTACTGTTTACGAAATACTAAGCACAACTTATAACAAAAAAGTACTATCAAATGTATTGAACTCTTTACCTGTCAACACAAAATAACAATTAGGAAATTAACGTATATCCATGTTAAAATAAGTTTTAATTTCGAACTATTTATTAACTCTTTATTTGCATCATTACATATTTACAATAATTAATTGTTGACATTGAACCATCATTATGTTGTAGTTTAGAATGTACATATATGCTGTAATACACATATTGTTCCATAAACTGTCCCTTCACATGTATCCGTATCAAAACGTTTCCAATTAAAACGTTAACAATTATCGGTGTTCCAAAACCAACGAGTTTAATATCTTCAAGTCTTCTTGCAATTACGTGTTTTGTTGTTTAGGACATATTATAGTGATATCTCTTTCTTAAAAGCGATATAGAAAATCACAAAATTGTACAGCAAAATGCATTAGGCAGTCCCTAAACATGATCTTTAAAAATTCTGATCATTGTTTCATTCTGTCGGATGAATACATAGACCAAATTACTTAGAATAGGTACACAATAGTATAGTTCCTATATTTATTTCCAATTTCAAACAGTATTTTCACCTCAAATAATACTATTATATTTTATGTCACAACAGATATATACAAAAAGGAAAATAGCTTATAAAAAGCAAAATATAGAAGATAATTGTGTTTTACAAGAGTCTTGTAAAACCGTGAGACGTTTGCAGAGATCTTATCTGCTTGTCAAGGGCGGTCACTCCGTAGGATATTGAAATTACTTATTTACGTGTGAGCCAACTAGTCCTGCTGACCAATGTACGTACAAAGATCGAACATGAATTACTAACTCGGGGTTTTGTGTTAACTCTCTCCGGATTCATTAAACCATGTTGTTTCACATTTGTTTTCTCATTATTGTTCGAGGAAGTGGATCTTTTGAGCGGTTCAAGAGGAGCTTATGATAGAATAGGGTGATTGTTCTCAGTTGTATGATGCTGACAGTGTTCAGGAAATTCCCAGAAGGCATCGCGAGACGACCAAATCTTTAACGTCATTGGTACATTCAAATTATGTGTAGATAAAGGACCAGTGTGGTATTATTGTCTACAGTTAATGAAACAGCATTGTAATGACTTATACATATTATGTCAACAAACTATTAATCCACGGGAAATGATTGCTAATAATAAAACAATACTCCCCTTCAATGGTATCTCATTTTCAATTCGTTCATGTTAGTTGAGCCCAACTCTTTATTACATTGCGTATTATACAATATACAAAGGTATCCAAAACATGAACAATAATCAAGGAGTTTTTTTTGACGTATATGTTATTTGCAGTTTGTGTTAATCTTCCATTATTACAATCAGGTATTCTGGATATTTGACTTCATAATTCTTCAACCTGTTTAGCTTACATTAATGTTATTTAAGGGTATCATTCAGGCAAATATTCTGAGCATATCGATAGTCATACCATGTAAATGAACAGTGTATAACTCCAACAAAACTTTCGCTAGACTTGATATTTTGTTCATGTTTGCATTGTTTGATCTTGAGGAGTAAAAAAGAACTCACCCAGATATCTTTGGCATATTGTACCAATCTAATAGTGCTGTGTACTATGCTTTTTATCATGCCAACGGCCTCCATGTCAAAACAGTTCAGAGACAACTTTGTCAAACCTTGCTTGTAACCCTGACTAAATGTGTGTATAGAGATCCTGGTTCTTTGGATGCTTGTGTGACGGTCTAGACTCATTAATTTGGCTCTCATTGATGTTATTGCTTGCTTGCAGTGTTACCTTCCTGATCGCTTTGGCTATCAAGTTGACGTCTATTTAGCTTAAACAAATATCACAACGGTAACAATATCATCAAACAGCGTCTGGATCAATCAGATTGAGCAGAAATACAAGCGTCTATGTCAAAATGGATGATTTATAATGGGCAATGCGTCTAACAAAGTGATAGACTCCCCTTGTAATTTTATCATGAAACGTTAACTGTAATTGGGAATTTACTAAAAGCAAAGAGTAACGGATTTTGTCAAGTAATGATCTGTTTATAACTTAATATAACTATGTATACATAAACAACTACATATATGTCTTTTTCACATAATATAGAATCGTAAAACATAGCATGATGCCAATTCCATTATTTTCCTAGATAAATTAAAAGCTTTCTCTAGTCATTATTAGATATTACAATACATTCGATTTATCCCTTACAAAATCGGTGGAAATGTCGCCACTTGATGTTTCTGTCGTAGGTTGTAGATTCTTGAATGCAATGAAACGACTTGTTTTCTGTACACGAGTGTCTACATCAACACATTATACACTTTATATCAGTTTTCAAGGCGTAAGTTACATGAGGAATGTGTATACCATATGTTATAGCTCAGTCTATCAGCTTACAGTAAAGTGAGTCTCACATCAGATCAGGTTCTTGTCAAATTTCATTCAACGCCCGTTTCAGCGTATACATACCTCAGTTCATTAGGGTGTTACAAAGCTATTTCCCTCAAGGACTCTCCCATGTTCTAATTAAACAAATAGAAATAAACCGACTAACACACTAATTCATCGTTACAGGTCATTAGACAGTTTCGCTCAAGTTCCCAAGACTATTATCTCACCTCAGCAACAAGTCACGTTTAGATACAGAAAGTTAACATAGGATTATTGGTTAAACTGCCAGTGGTTTGATGGTGGACGGGATGACGTTGTCTCAGAAACTATGTTCGATTATTTCCAGCAGTACAATTAAATGGAAGACATATATGTGACCGTAATTCTATTAGTAACATTTAACAATCACGAGAAATTCATTTTGTTTTGCGTCTTCAAACATGTTGTCAGACAAACCTTAGCATATAGTTCGAGCTTAATAAAACTTCGATATCAAAATATTTGCGTAAACGTGCATGTATATAATGCACTCGTTAGGGTCAATGATGTCACGAAACATAGTATACGACTTATGTAATCAAATACAAGGTTTAAGTTTCACACACAGAGATGTTCAACTGTTTGTGATATTACAACCATAACATTTAGTTCAAACAGTGTTAAATAACTAAATAATAATACTGTTTGAATTGTCTCTGACTAAACAACAAATAATCTACAGTTTGGTACAATTAAATTTCACGAAAACAAACAGTGCGAATCCCCACCTTCTGAAACCAAGAGTCTAAAACAAAGTCATTGTCTGCAAACATGTTTTAATCTATAACAAACATATGTATGTATTCGAATATACAGGGAAACTTTGAATATATATATATATATATATATATATAGTTGACTGTTAACAAAATGGCCGCCTTTTTGTTCAAATTATGTGAAACACGTATTTACCGGCAGATGTCGCATGTCAATCATGACACCAACTTCCGCTAGATCAAAGTACACAACCTAATAACGCGGGATGACAACGTGTTACATTTAATAATAGCGATGTCACAAAAAACAATCTATAGAAAAGAAGGCGGCAATATTACTTACGAAGACAATATTAATCGAGGTGGGTGTCAACTGTTTATAGAAAACCGGAAATACATATGTGTTCGTGTCCACGTGATGTATCCTTTAAATAAAAAAGACCAAACGTAAGTTTCACTTCACGTAAGAGTAAGAACATGTTCTGTCAATAGTTATTGGATTAGTTTGCTGCAGATTAGAGACTCTCTCAAAATGCATCCGATGATCTTTTTAACATTTTTTTATGTAATAAATGCATTGATTCATATTTCGTTCGCTTTAGATAACTCGTACTAAAATCACGAGCTGTAAACAGTTATTTTGGAATCGTAATGTTGTTAATACAGTTGTAGATAGTGACAAGCAATAGAGAAACAGCCCTAGGATGAAGGTAACACAATTACTTTTGTATACGATATGGCTAAACTTCCAGTGTATGAAGTCATCTTAACTCACTAAAAGGCCTCCATAAATCATATTTCCATATATACAAATGTACAAGAAATACAGTGTTTCAGCGTGTAGAAATTTTTTAGATTGTATTAAATAAATAAAGAGATGATTGTTTCTATTGTTTTTTTGTTTGTTTCAAGTTTAGAACAGAATGTCTTAATTTAAGTTAAAGAATATATCGCTTCTAATGGACCAAAATCACAAAACATGTTTCAATCGAAAATATAAAATACATCGTTACGCTCAAATTCAAAGGTCTATGCTGAATGCCACATGCACGTGTTTTACATTGTACCGAAATAAAATACTGAATATCCCTGGTTCAACACATGTCTGACCAGCGAACGTTCAAAGTAGATCTGGACTAGTCTCTCTGAAACGTAATTTTCATTGTCTCTACTCTAGCACCAACAACTGTCCGCTCCAAGAAACCTTAGAGCTATAGTACTTACCTCGTATATAATTAAACGGTGCTATATAACGAATGAACTTGTCCACGTATTCCTCATTAGTAGAAAATAGTCATACACATTTCGACGGTTTGTAGAATGATATATGTATCTAAAACGCAAAGCAAACTTCAAACGGATCATTAAAAAGAAGTAGAAATCAGAATTTATATACAGAAGGTCGTGCGGGGGGGGGGGGGGGGGGGGGGGGGGATAGTTTCACTACTAATTGGAACAATGATTTACTTCAGCAACGTGCAATCACTAATGAGAATATAACAGTTCAACTATGAGTCGCAAACTAGTATTAGTGACGTTCAGAGCTTAAGTCGTATATGTTTTTGAAAATCCTTTAATTTACAAACCGAATATTCTATAAATTAACGACGTGCATTACATTGATTTTAACATTCACGATCAAAAGCAAAGGTTTCGTGTAAGCTAGTATTGAGTCAAGCATTTGTTATATCCCAAGGTAAGCAGCATACTGTATCATTTCTTTGCATGGTTCTTAAGAAATTCAACATGCATAACCATCACTTGAATGTCTTGGAAAATAACGAGGTTTTTAAATCAGAAAATGAAATAAAATAATTGAAACGAAAATCGACTAATGATATCATAAATCAAGGTTAAATAGTAATATGGAACGCATTATATTTAAGATTGGGTTCTTTTATATCATTGTTCGTTTCATTCTATAATTGGGACCTGTTTGTCGTCGTGTTTGCACGTAGTACTTTTGCAGAAATCTTTTAAATTCTGATCAAAAGCTTAAAGAAGTCATACTCGATGAGGTTAGTTATTAAACTTTACAAAGGTAAAAAGACATACATTCGTCAACATACGATTTCAAGATGTTACTATACATTTGTTTAAAACACATTTTCATATCCTTTATGTGTTTAAAATGATTTCATATTAAAGACAACGCAAAAACAAACTCGACGCAATTGTTTGAAATTTCTAGATAAAGATTCCACACTTAACATTGTTCAAGCTAATAGAGTAGCGAAACACCGGCAAACTCAGATATCTAAACAAATATATCTGAGCAACTGAATTAAAACAAAACTAAATCATGAATATGTCTAACAAAAGGGTGACATAAGAATGTCCAAAGAACAAACAGTTTCAACTATTCGATCACATTTGGACTAAACAAACTCTTTATCAGTTTTTAAAATCTGCTAGTTTTCTCTTCATCAAAACAACCATAAACAAAAACAATAAAACATTACTAAATAAAGATTGTTTGATTGGTCAAGACACAATCAGAATTACGATAAAAAAGATTGTTTCACTGTTCAAGACGTGTACAAAAAACACTCATAATTACGATACAAACTATTTCCCTGTTCAAGACTTGTACATACCGCAGTCATAGAAAGGCTCCTTCGGTCCGGCGCCCAGCCTCCTCCGTACACTGCATTATCCAGTCGGTTATACCAGGCACTGACCAATCCACAGCTGACCACCAGCACCAGAACACTTTGTAGGTAATGCATAGTTCCAAGAATCTCTCGCTCGACACTCAAATATCACACAAGTAGAAAAGAATACAAAAAATGAAAAATACCGCTAAAATTAAACTATATCTACAATGTTAAAGCCGCGCCGATGTGACTTTTGTATAAACTGAAGTGAAACACCAAATGTCCAATGTTTTATTCGTCAATCGTCCAATAGATGCTTTTTAGATTATAAAAAAATGCCTTGTTCGAATCCTAACTGATCTTGTATCGTTGTAAGATAGCCACCAATTGGTTAATGCCAAAGTCTGCAGCTTTATAGGCCTTCACAACAGAGCGAGCCAAGGAACGTGTTATTACCAAATATGAAAGTGCGCCTCGCTGGTGTTTAAAGAAGTCAGATATTTTCCGATAAATAAGCGAATTTCCTGCGATGGTTCTTTCCCTCTTTTTCCCCGTTTTCTTTATAAGTTGTTTTCGGTGGCAATTAACTGTCTCAATCACTAGTCTAGTTAACGATTGGCACTTGGTGAAATTCTTCTAGATTGCGTATTGTCTAAAGAAGCTTAGCCTTCCTAAACCGCGGGCTATTGTGGATCATCTTAGCGGAGAACGGCCATGTATTTACAAGACTTAAGATAACTAGGCTAGTTGATGACGAACATTGTGTTAAGGGATGTTCTACACTACGAGCATACATGAGTACTAAATGTTCTTGTTTTGTATTTGGACTCAGTTAATATCTAAATTTAAGTTTTAAGTCATGTTAAATTCCAGCGAAAACATGCCAATGCTGTTTCTGTTGTAGACAATCTGATCATTTTGAGCACAATTAGGTGTGGAACTCACAACTTGTATTGCAATGATCACTTTGTTTCATCAAATGAATTATATGTACATTATATGCTTGCGTGAATGTTACAAAATGCTGTACAATCTGTCCATTCCCAAGTATGTCAAGGTTTTCCTTACATCAAGGCTGCGTGCAAAACCATTCGCTGAACGTGGACAATAATTGATCGAGTGGCATTGAGGCATGCATGACAATAGTCGTCGTGTGTGATATATCGCAATATTTGAATGTCATAGACCCTACAAACATCAGGACGTTCCATCTATCATGCTTCCCCTGGTCAGCTGTCAACTCTAGAACAGTGTCTCCCGTTAGATACTCGTGTACTAGTGGAACCACCTAATATACCGATACTGTCCCTTGCTACATGTAGTAAGGAATTATTGAAGTCAAATGTCAATTTATATATGTTAATCCAGAACCATATGTACATATATTTACTTGTGATTTTGTGTTGTATGGTACATGTAAGACTTGGGGTGTGTCAGTATGCACCGTTCCTTTAGCCAAACCGATTAGAACATTAAAAACACAAAACTATAACACTGTAACATTTTGTAGTTAGCCAGAAAAGATTGTTTACTTGGCTGATGTATAGAGCAAGGACAAACGCACATTGTGAATAAAGGGGACAAACTGTGCACTATGTAGACAGCGTGATATGACGCTGTTCTAATGAAACAGTACAACAGTATGGTTATAATACAGACATGTTTATGATATAATGTTGCATGTTAGAACATGACAACGTTGCAGAATATTCATAAAGGATCTTGACCAGACTTTTGCAAAATGATTAAAGTGATCCAAGTTATGGTCAATCCCAAAGCTTAAGTAACGCAGTACGCACGTTCAGATGTACGTTTGTTTGCTTTCGCTTGAGTAAGTTAATGCAAGGACATACTAAAGATACCTTTCTTATGGTGATTTGAAAAAAAATGAGAAGCAGATATATGAAAACCATTGTGTGTGGCCTTGTTTTCATCTTCTTTATCCTGCCATTAAAACATAATTGATAATTTAAGAAACCTAAACCTAATATCATACACTACCCAGTCAGAACAACAGTATTAGCAACCCAATTTTATGTTTATTAGACGTAATGGTCTTGCAGCTTCGTCGGTATATTTATCTGCTCCTTTATATCACGTTATATACATTTCAAATGAAGATTATAAACATTGCTAATAAATACAACCCCTCACACTCTCTCCATCGGCATCCATATATCTTCCAAAGTTCTTAAAATTTGGAAAAAAATGCTAATTGCGCTATTAACTGCACGAAATTGTATCCAAAATCATTTTTTGTGCCAAACATTAAAACATATCTGGCATAAATTTGTTACAAGAGTACGTCGGCATGCTAGACACCATTGAATGCACACTACGCTTTACAAAAAGGTTCATAACTGGCAGCTATTGTACATACAGACAGACAGCTTCTAGGTTCCGTGACCACAATTCGTGTGATTCATTGTGGAAGAGATATTTTGCCCGACAGGCTGTATTACGATATAAGTGTGCTTCTGAAGATATCGTTTAAGTCAATTTGGATTTCCATTATGTAAGAGAGCTTGCGTGCCAGTGTTGGTTGTATTTATTAGATACTACAAAGTGCCTCGCGATTGATAACATTGCATACGAGCATAAGACCGTCGCTTGCTTTGAAAAAAAAGAGAAGAATATTTATTGTGCTGTTTGTGAAAGTATATATGGTTATACAGTAAAGTAAGAAGCATGTGTCTTGGTAAAATACGAAATACATCAGGTTATCTTTGTAACGTTGGAATCAATGACAAGTGTTGAATGAGTGTTATTCAAGAATATTTAAGTGTCAATGCATGTTAACGTTTCACAACGACAGTGCTCATAGGTATTTCTCTTTCAGCAAACATTGAAACGAAAACGCTTAAATGTTGTAATTATATACGTGTACATGTAATTATTATTCATTGAAGATAACTATCTAAGACAAAATGTGTATAAACGATATAAAAGCATCCAGTGTAATTGAGACGTGGGACCAATTGGATGCTGTATATTTGATAAATGATAATGAAAGAGAAGGAAATAAAAACATACAAACATATTGTTTTGTGGAATAGTTGAACACAGCTTGGGTTGTCATGGAAACTAACAGTTAAGATCACAAAGTCGATAATAACATTTCACGGACAAAGCGCAAACCAAGGACTATTAATCTTGTTTTCTGGAAGGAACTACCAATTTCAATATTATATTTTCTTGAGGGCATTCTTGAGCGGAGGTGCGGTTTGACAAGTATATATCAGAGCCCAAACACGTTTACTTACACTGGAGATGAAAAATAAAGTATGTTCATTTTCGTTGAAAGTCGGCTGACAATTTTGGTAAACTTCTACATACGAACACATCATGAATTGACATGTAAACTTTCTGTATATTTATTTTCTGTGAAAAAACAACCCATACAGTTTTTCTAGAAAACGTTGTAGTTTAGTCATCGAATTAATTTTGATGTAATGTATGACTGAGGTATTGCCAAAGAGTGTTTGATTTTGAAGATGTAAAGAGCTTAACGTTTTAGTTGATGATTGTATCGATATTTTGGGTTGGTTTAGTATGTATTAGAACAAAAGGCTAAACAGTAAGGCTGAACTCTCAAACATTAGTATAGGTCATTTAAATATACAATACTGTAAACACAAAACAAGCATGCACATCACATCAATAAATATGTTAGTATGTATTGTTCTTACAATCTTCTAACTATGTGCTTAGATTGAAGTGGCATCCATATATTCCCTAGTCTCGCAATTTTAAGTTTGTAAGTGTTTGCTCCTTTCGTTGTTATGTATGTGTGTAGTTAAAAGTTTGAAACGAATTCCTTAAATTAATGTCAAGAACAATCATATACTTCCATTATATTATTTCGTAGTTCTAGTGGTTAAAACAATCGAATATAACAAAGTCCATTTTAGTCGTTTATTTTGTTAGCAAGTACATAATTTGTTTACACTATTCGAAGCATTCTTGTGTATTATGTGCGAATCAATAAGGCAGACCATTATAAATACATCTACGAACATGTTAAAGCATAAAGCGTTGTTGTTTTTGTCAACTTAAATTCGTTGAAGACAGCTGTAGAGGTTCTCAGAAATAACCAGGATTATCTGGGGTTTATATATATATATATATATATATATATATATATAACATAAAATAATGTTTGTGTAACTTATATTCATAGTACTAACACGATGACTTCTAGTATTCTTCACTTATAACAAGTTATTACTTTAAAGACACATCGACTGCGTAGGGACAAATTCAGAATGAAGTGTGTACGTCCGAGTAAGTATTACGATCTATCGCAAATGTTCCTATCATAACAAACTATACAGATTAGAAAGTTCATATATACAGTTGCCTTTGAATATACTTTGAGATGTTATATACACGTAGAAGTTAACACGAGTACATGTATACATTTGTGAACAGAATTGTGGAACTAACACATACTATATGTACAGCTGCAAGTCACATGGCGTATAATACATCTTTAAACACAGTATTTATAAAAGAAAAACTGACAAATATATAAATTAATAAAATCAGAATAGAAAAGTGATTAACAACATTATAGTTTACACTAGAACACGAACACAGAAACAAAATAGAACGTCCGATCGTTCCTTGCAACATCAGCTCTATTGACGTTTCTGAACCACAATCTATGTGATGACGCAATGCCCTCAATCCATTCTAAGTTAGCAGACGACTCACAAACAAAAGCGCCGGCACTGTCAAAATCACGTGCCAATGTTGCGTCGTCACGTGACTGTCCGCGCTGTTCCAGTTACCTCCATCGGACTCCATGTATTCCACATAACGTGTACCGTTTTGTCGTTCGTTGCAGTAGTTTCCTTGACACGAGACCCTGCATGTGATATGGGACCAGTCTCTGCTGCATTCGTTGCCCCAGGAAACCCCTGAACAGCTCCGGAAGTATGACGTCACTTTCTCTTGATCTGCAAATAAAAATATTCAATCAATTTATATGTGCATTCATGTACTATTTAAAGTTATTCTTAAAAAAGGAAATGACTATATATATCTACAATGTAGGGCGAAATACAAATTGTAAAAGTTTAGCCTAAAATAGATTACCCGGCAATTGTGTAAAACAGCGTTTCAGCGTTACAGCCTACCTTACAGAAAAGAAGAGGAGGAAACAAGCCAAAGAGCATAACACAAATTACCGATTTTTCGGGTAATGTTTTGTCGCTTGATGATTCTAACCATTACTTTAAATTGCCCTCTCTGTATAGCAACACTTAAACAATACTCTTAATGAAGTTATAAATGAATCCACGGTTACTCAATGGAAAGACACGTTTTCGTCGTATATATAGATCAATGAACCTTTTACAAGTGACCTTGAGACGTTCTGACTTCTGTTACTTCTGGCTTTATGTCCCTAAGAATGAACCATAATCAGTAGTTTACTAACGAAGGCTTCCTGTTCTGGCGACCTTGTCATGAAATGTTTTGTGATTTAGCTTCCTTGTGACAAGGGCTTATTTGGTCCTTGATTAACTATGTATGAGTTGCCAAACCGACACACACATGCCTTGTAATGGTCATACAGTTGCTCGATTTGTGTTCATCCTCTTCATACAAGACTGGTTTATTGTAAAAGTGATACCATACATAGCAGGCCGAGGGCATAACATTTCTTTAACAAAGTGCCATTGGACAACTAAATTCTCTAACTTGGCTTGTTCCCATTGGGCTAGTAACAATGTCGCAACCTCCTCATCTTGTTATGGCATATAGTATGGCTCGACCTCAGAATATTTATAAGGAACCATAACACCAAGTGTATAGGACAAAACTATAAACTTGTCCCTGGAACAAAAGACATTGTAATATGTGAGTCCTATTACCACGGTCATATGAAAGCCACATCACAAAGTAGTGCATCCAAATGAAGCTATATATGGCCACACGGATACTGAATGAGTGAATACATTTTCATGAGTTTAAATGCTCAAACTACTGCTAGACAGTAAAACTCATTTTAATACAAAGCATCAGTATGCTAATTATTTCTATGTCGGTCGTGATATTAGTCTCCGGAATTACTTTGTTAAGTGCAGACACAACCAAGCTCTCACATTCGTCTTCACGAGTTTGTGACTGAAGCGCTTGAATGGTATGCGTCGAAAGACGATCTAATGGCTGTGGGTAAATATGACATGAAGCCTGTCGGACAGTAACGTTAGTTACTATTTAGAGTTCTGTATTATTGGTCGTGAATAATATTACGTCATTTCTCAGACAACCGCGTGATTGATTCCGTGTATCAAAACTATACTTAAATGAAAACACATGAACATTGGTGGGTCATGTTCTGTGCAAACGTGTACTGGTTGATGGCTTCATATTTCTTAAACAAGGTGACTTGTACTCGTAAATCTTTATATATGAATCTTCAATTATTTTGCGGTATCATGATCACAGATATGATTGTAACTTGACAGAAAATCGTAAGCGCCTAATTGAGTAGATAGCGTTGAGTTTGTTAGATTAGTTATGTCGCAAACGTTGCTATCTCACGCACAGATAAGCTCACACAATGGTTACAGCGCATTTACTCACAGCAGTTTGAATGAGTGAGACGGGCAAACACAATGGTCAGGCAACTCTCCAATCAACATGACATTGATACATTGATATTTCTTTCTCAAGACATGCTTTCAAACATTATCCTAACTTTATCATTCGCACACCGCCTCCTTGATAGCCTAGTGGTATAGTGCTGGCTTCGAGTGCGGGAGGTCCCGGTCCAATCCCCTGTCAAGGACCGCGTCATACCAAAGCCGTTATAAAATGGTACCAGTAGTGCCCTTGTTTAGCACTGAACATTCAAAAGGGAAAATACTGGCTCTTTCTCAAGAATTAAGATAGGAAAATATGTGTAATGGATAAAATCTGGGATAGAAAATGCTTCGAAGTCGAAGGTAATTGGCCGTTGTGGCGGGGATGAAAAAACCGATTGACCACGCGGAACCGACAAAAAGTCGAACGCTAAAAAAAAAATTCGCATCACGGTGTATGACATGGGGTTTTCCTTTTCTAATATCACACATTCTTACATGATCCGTGTTTTTGTCGAACAAAAATACCGTTGTTAATTATCCGATATTCAACGGTACTCCTTTCTGGCACGGACGGCATGAAACTGTAACCATGACATCCACATACATTTGACCTATATCAACACTTGTTTATAGTATACATCTTAAAAGGCCAACACATGACGAGAGTTGCAATTCGCGTATAGTACTGTTTCATTATTGATGAGTAACTTCTTAAATCATTAACAATATGCGTGTAACCGACTTACGTAAAACTGAACATTCATTCGTGATATGTCAGTACCAATATGGACAGGGATATACCACTAGTGTTTGAACAACAAGTGACTTACGTATATCGTATTGTTCTTGTAATACACAGAAGCTTGTAGCGTTACATTGTAGGTGTCCTCCAAATCCCATCCTGTGTGGCTCCTCTATACACAACCGTCTCACGTCTGTGTCCGCCGAGTATGAACATTTGTAACATGTAAAACCTGAAACAAAGGGAGTCAATATCAGGATATCAGTGACTTGTAACTTACGCAATATGTACATGTTTTCAGTTTTAGATATCTGTTGTCTACGTGTTAACAACGTTTATAACCGGAGTGGCGTCATATGATGAAGCCCCTGGAAAGCGTACCCAGCTGAATAAATGTGCGAAATAAAAAGTCACATAATAGAAAGAACCGTTAGGTCGTTGTCATTTTAATAACGGGCTTTATAACAAGGATATAACATTATTATTAATGCATAAAATAACACAAACTGTAAACATAATTCCTTATAACGGTTAAAAATTAATTACCTGTTATTGTACCTGAAACACACGTATGCGCTATATCAGTGGCATTTTGTGACATGTTTACTGATGCTCATTTGGTGACATATTTACTGATGCTCATTTTGTGACATGTTTACTGATGCTCATTTTGTGACCTGTTTACTGATGCTCATTGTGTGACATGTTTACTGATGCTCATTTTGTGACCTGTTTACTGATGCTCATTTTGTGACATGTTTACTGATGCTCATTTTGTGACATGTTTACTGATGCTCATTTTGTGACATGTTTACTGGTGCTCATTTTGTGACATGTTTACTGATGCTCATTTTGTGACATGTTTACTGATGCTCATTGTGTGACATGTTTACTGATGCTCATTGTGTGACATGTTTACTGATGCTTATTGTGTGACATGTTTACTGATGCTCATTTTGTGACCTGTTTACTGATGCTCATTTTGTGACATGTTTACTGATGCTCATTTTGTGACATGTTTACTGATGCTCATTTTTGACATGTTTACTGATGCTCATTTTGTGACCTGTTTACTGATGCTCATTGTGTGACCTGTTTACTGATGCTCATTGTGTGACATGTTTACTGATGCTCAACTTGTGACATGTTTACTGATGCTCATTGTGTGACCTGTTTACTGATGCTCATTGTGTGACATGTTTACTTATGCTCATTGTGTGACATGTTTACTGATACTCATTGTGTGAC
>ENA-OREC01000130-OREC01000130.1-marine-metagenome-genome-assembly--contig:-NODE-130-length-20868-cov-12.683613_pt1 | contig 20868 bp, 10 predicted proteins | sample MGYA00248626_ERZ508543 | MGnify/ENA primary metagenome ERZ508543 (study PRJEB26211, sample SAMN05518279) | marine metagenome | isolation source: Puget Sound, Washington, USA | host: Bankia setacea...
ACATATGAACCGCATTTCAAACATGTGTACCGCATTTCAAACATGTGTACCGCATCTCAAACATATGAACCGCATTTAAACATGTGTACCGCATCTCAAACATGTGTACCGCATTTCAAACATGTGTACCGCATTTCAAACATATGAACCGCATTTCAAACATGTGTACCGCATCTCAAACATGTGTACCGCATTTATTTCAAACATATGAACCGCATTTCAAACATGTGTGCCGCATCTCAAACATGTGTACCGCATTTCAAATAACATGTGTACCGCATCTCAAACATATGTACCGCATTTCAAACATGCGTACCGCATTTCAAACATGTGTACCGCATTTCAAACATGTGTACCGCAAACGAGGTTGTATACAAAGAACTAGCCTGAATAAATAACCAGGTTTTCGTAACCTTGACACGCGTTATTGAACTGTTGATAAACAATGAAGATACATTAATGCAGGTCAGATTCAGATATAGCAAGATACATGTACGAGCATATATAAATATAAGTAGAAAACTTCGTCTTATCCCTTATCCCTAGAACATTATCATTATATCCATGCATTGTCCATACGTATCTACATTCTAGTTTATGACCCTTTAGTACTGCAGTGAAGATGGACGAGATAAAACGTGTAGTTACATATCAAACTGGACATAACAATGTAGGATGAACACAACTATGAAATAACACTAGCTATTATCTGTTTATGATTTATTCCATTTAATCATACGTCAGTCGGATTCCAAATTAACTTCGTTTGATATTTAATCTAGGCGTGGTTTTGATATTTCGAGTGCAGTTCGAGATATTAGGATTGCTTTTCGAGAGAGCAGGTTCAATATTCGAGATAACGAATGTAATTTTCAACGAGTGACTTCATGAGTTTTGATGTCAAAGAAGGAGTCCGAAGTCTCTGTACTCAAAGTTTAAGTCGTCAAAGCTCGAACTGACCTTAATCAAACCTCAGTCGATTGCTCAAAAGTGCAGAAATCAAGACATAAGCTGTGCTATGTGATTATCTCAAATACGCACTATTTCGTAATTAAATGACCTATGCCTCGTTTGAGGAAAAGAGACATGAAACTAATGACACATTGCGATAAATAATTCACTGAAATTAATTCCAAAATGTAAACATATCGCAACTATGATACTGTCGAATCAAAAAGACAATAGAAAAGCTCAGAAGTATCACTCGTATACTTGACAGTTTTACACCCACATGTATAACTTATTGTAAATCAAAAAGCAACTTCATTGAAAAACTGAGTTGAGTCAAACTTAATCGATGTACGGATAACTTGAACTCGAATATACTTACCAATGCTGTGTAGAATGTACAGACGATCCCTATAGACACGATGCAGAGTGTTAGAGACAACCCGGTTACTGAAATTGATAAATAAACACGTACCAATTGAGAGTTTTTTCTTCTTTCATTGTTGTGTGTTATGTGTTTATTTTGGTTGTTTTGTTCCTTTGAAAATTCAAGTTATTTTGAATAATTGTAGGTAAACATCGGAATAAAGATTTAGTAAATGACGGTATACAAACGGCGGACAAGTCTAACTGTTGATTAAAAGTGTGTTATATGCTCGTACAATCATGTGTTTTTGACAAAGTTTGTATTCAGACGTTATTGAATTGTTGAAACATACGGACAGTCAAATGTGTTTTTTTATGAGTAATTAAGTAAGTAACGTCAAAACCTCTACATAATAACTGAAGAAGAAATGTCATACACTGATTTTATATACATGTACCGTATGAAGCACATTCAATGATGTGAGTAAATATAAACAAAAATGATCGTCTTAAGTGATGATATGAACAGTCAATATCAGCCAATCATGATAAGTCTGGTCATAGAAGTTAATTTTGACCATTCGTATCATTCCTATATGTATACATACTGATAATGGACCCTTGAATTAATCCTTACCAATGTATAACAACGATATATATACGTAGTTCAAAGGATACACCCTTAACCAGTACTATCTTCAACTAGTTTGCTTTCATAAGGAGTTGTCTAAATGAGAAACTCTGGTTGTTTACAGAGTGAGAAAAATGAACACTAATAGTGATGAAACGAGCAAAGAGCAAGCAACCAAACACGTAGCATTGAGGTAGAAATGAATCTAGCACGGTCCATGATTGACTTTCCTAAAATACACACCCGTCCAGTCTGCCAACCGGTGTGAATAGGCTTAGTCCTGGAAAAAGCAACACTTTTCTGAAAAAGGTTAAATGTAGATGCTTGGTTTAGCATCGTTATCCCTAAATATCACGTTAAAATAGCCAGCCAGTCGAGTTCGATATCAGGTGTCCAAGATTGTTAGTTCAATGAGCATGAACTATTTGTTTCAACAAGTTTAATAATACTACGCATGATCAGTGTAACTTACCTTGGTTTAACGCTAGTGCCGGTGCATACAGAACCACGCCCATATATAGTAACTGAAAGAGAGTCACGTGTGTTAATATCTGTGTAACTATGGTTATCTGACGCACCGACGTTTCCCCACATATGACATATAGTATAACTATTTGTTTGAAAACTGCATATAAGTAAGAGCTGTAAGTTAACGAATATTTCCGAAGACTATGATCGGACGTTTAGTTACATCTTAAGATCATTTTATCTTGGAAACAATCTCATCATCGGTTGTCATTCGTTATGTCCCAGAGTTGACACTTTTAAATGTTTGTTAAAACTATAGATACGCACTGGTTTTGAAATGCCCTCCCTTATATACATGTTAATACTTTATTTATAAAACAGTTAAATCTGACCTATGACCTTCTACTACTAAAACTAGTTAACTTATGATTTGCTACGTCAACAATTCATCGGTACTAAAGGTATTTAAACACCACTAGACCAAACACGGGTATAACGAGGGTCCAGTGTGAGGCCTTCCATATGAGCTTATGTATTGTAACATGAACTAAATAAGATAAACAAAACATAGAAACTAAAGCGCATTACCATGTTTATTATAAAGAGCAGTGATGCACACACCCTGGTTGCCCGATTGAATCGTCTCTCTAAATACTGAAACAGGAACAAATGACCATTAATTTGATACATACATAGAAAGTGTCAGAGAATTAAGAACTCACTCTCGCGCACAAAAAAACAAAAACAAAATAAGTGTAGATAGAAAACATGTTTACAAGTGTTCAAAAGTGTACACACTGATGACCGAAGCACACCACACTTCTTTATTTGTGTCGGTGTATTCCTATGATGGCACCTGTAGGAAGGACGACAGAAACAATATTGGGACACCCGAGAGGAAACATTTTTACAGTTTGATAGGTTACAAGAGTGAACTGTTCATACCCCATTTCAACTGGTATCAATACAACCCCATTTAAAAGTATTTACTAAGCGGTGTCACGGTAATATATAACAACACCATGTTTAAAGCAACACGAAAGTTTATTGGTGTATTGGCTTGTACGCGTTAATTCTGCAAACGCTCGCAGTTGAATCCATTATGACGTCAGACAATGATTACGTCATTAACGAATTGTCTCGAATTTAGCTCGTCTGGACCTAGTCTATGCATGTATAAAACATCAACCTTATTATTTATAGTTTCAGTTGAACACTCGTATGTATAAAGACTCGTATGTATAAAGACTCGTATGTATAAAGACAAGTACATAAGTTACCTCAGTGAGACGGTGAACCTTGGTATAAGTAACTCTACATTGGATATGTGTCGCGTAGTAAGATGGAAGAATAACACTTCTAGGATAATCTAATCCCGCCCATCTTACGTAGTTAAATCTTGTCAATGACTTCGACGAATAAGGTTCAGCGGTTTGTTTATTACGGAGAAAAAAACAGAACAGTTACAAACATTTTAATGGAAACTGAACTATAAATATAACTGAAACAGTACATTAAATTAGTTAGTTAGATGTGCTTTATTGGTACTCAAGATACGATCTTTAATACCGTTAAATGATCGAAACTAGCTTCCTATAGTAAGTACCTAATATACGTGTGTGACTTGTATAAATAATAAAATGTTTCAGATCATCGTCTGTGTCGTCGTCGTCATCATCAACGTCACCATACTAACAATAACACATTATTAGATGCGTGTAGTTCAGAGAAAGTAGTACATTAAATAGGTGTTTAAACTAGATATGTACATATATATCTAGTCAAGCGAGTCAAGAGGTTAATGTACGTTCGCAGACTGAATGTCGATATTGTGTTTCCATGGCAACGAACACTTTTTATATATATAACTTTATTTCCTCCATTAAAAGAATATTTACAGTTTACAACCAGCATACATGTATAATACTTTCAAACTGAAGTACTGAGAAGAAAATGAGAAAATAAACAAAGAAAGAAAATACAGTCACAAATGAAAAAAACACAGTTAACAATACATTTCTGCAACGGTAAATAATGTATATACAAACAGGTGTACTATCTAGTGTTCATTACTTTTCTGATAGTTGACGTAGAACATGTGAGCAGGATATCAACAAGTCTGAGTTAAATTCAGCTGATATTGTATAGTTTAGTAAGTCATCTGTAGCACCTAACGAATAACCGATAAAGGTTACTTTTAGCTAAACGTTTGCAAATACTTTTACCAAATTTAATTGTTGATACATCATAAAATACGTGTATCCTATTACATGTGGCACGATTGAAACATTCACACTAAATTAGCATGCATAGTTCACACGTACTAGGCTGAACGTGTAATAGTGATCTACTTAAACATGACGTGGTCCTTTTGAATCGCTACCCGCCGTACATTTTATTTTATTTTATTCAAACATCTGAATTCTTATCTTATTTTGACTGATGACACACTGACAATGTTTGTATTTAACCGTTACACTGACAATGCTTGTATTCAACCGTGCAAAATAATTGTTATAGTTTCATATATTTAAACGAATCTGAGAGTCGTGTGCTTAAACAAACAAAACCGTCATTCATTTAAACGAATCTGGGAGTCGTGTGCTTAAACAGACAATATCGTCATTCTTTTAAACGAATATAGGAGTCGTGTGCTTAAACAGACAAAACCGTCATTCATATAAACGACTAAAGGAGTCGTGTGCTTAAACAGACAATACCGTCATTCATTTAAACGAACCTGGGAGTCGTGTGCTTAAACAGACAATACCGTCATTCTTTTAAACGAATATAGGAGTCGTGTGCTTAAACAGACAACACCGTCATTCATATAAACGAATATAGGAGTCGTGTTCTTAAACAGACACAACAGTCATTCATATAAACGAATATAGGAGTCGTGTGCTTAAACAGACAATACCGTCATTCATTTAAACGAATCTGGGAGTCGTGTACTTAAACAGACAAAACCGTCATTCATATAAACGAATATAAGAGTCGTGTGCTTAAACAGACAATACCGTCATTCTTTTAAACAAATCTGAGAGTCGTGTGCTTAAACAGACAAATCGTCATTCATATAAACGAATATAGGAGTCGTGTGCTTAAATAGACACTACCGTCATTCTTTTAAACGAATCTGGTAGTCGTGTGCTTAAACAGACAAAAGCGTCATTCATTTAAACGAAACTGGGAGTCGTTCGCTTAAACAGACAAAACCGTCATTCATTTAAACGAATATGGGAGTCGTGTGCTTAAATAGACACAACCGTCATTCATTTAAACTAATCTGGGAGTCCGTCATTCTTTTAACGAATTTGGGAGTCGTGTGCTTAAACAGACAAAACCGTTATTCATATAACGAATAAAGGAGTCGTGTGCTTAAACAGACAAAACCGTCATTCTTTTAAACGAAGCTGGGAGTCATGTGCTTAAACAAACAATACCGTCATTCATTTAAACGAATCTGGGAGTCGTGTACTTAAACAGACAAAATCGTCATTCATTTAAACGAATCTGGGAGCCGTGTGCTTAAACAGACAAAATCGTCATTCTTTTAACGAATTTGGGAGTCGTGTGCTTAAACAGACAAAACCGTCATTCATTTAAACAAATATGGGAGTCGTGTGCTTAAACAGACAAAATCGTCATTCATATAAACGAATATGGGAGTCGTGTGCGTAAACAGACAAAACCGTCATTCATTTAAACGAATATGGTAGTCGTGTGCTTAAACAGACAAAACCGTCATTCATATAAACGAATCTGGAAGTCGTGTGCTTAAACAGACAAAATCGTCATTCATTTAAACGAATATGGGAATAGTGTGCTTAATCAGACAAAACCGTCATTCATTTAAACGAATATGAGAGTCGTGTGCTTAAACAGACACAACCATCATTCATTTAAACGAATCTGAGAGTCGTGTGCTTAATCAGACAAAACCGTCATTCATTTAAACGAATCTGGGAGCCGTGTGCTTAAACAGACAAAATCGGCATTCTTTTAACGAATTTGGTAGTCGTGTGCTTAAACAGACAAAACCGTCATTCATTTAAAGAATCTGAGAGTCGTGTGCTTAAACAGACAACACCGTCATTCATTTAAACGAATCTGGGAGTCGTGTGCTTAAACAAATAAAACCGTCATTCATTTAATTGTTCAAGGTGCATACATGCATAGCTGACAAGAGTTCATTTTACTGATTACATCAATATCAAAAACAAAGAAAATACGCACCGAACAATTAAATGAATGCATTTAAGAAAACAAGGTTTACGGGCAGTGGCTGCTAAGCAACATCGTTAGTTGCCAAATTAGATTGTGGAAAGAAACCACAATATTATTAGCGTTAAAATAAAAGGATTGATGGTTAAGGACGTCTCGTTTAAATAGGAATAACTTTAGATGTTCAGCCCTTTCCGCGACGGACGTATCCCCGTACCTTAATGGGAACATGTATAGAGTTATCACACAAAAGTTATCAGACTGAGACGGAATGTGAAAACTAATCCAAATGACATGTTAACACCAACTGAAACACGTCAGCATTTTTTAAACAAGTATTACTGATTCCCATAAGGTATCAACGTTATTCTGTTATAAACTCTGAATTTGCTACTGGTGATGATGACGACGACTTTTTCTTTCTTTAACATAGTGTATTGCCAAAATACATTTTACATTGAAATATAGTATAAAACTAAACAGGATGACCACGACGACAACGACATTGACAAGACACAGAGCTACATAAAGGTTGATGTTATTGTTTTATAACAAACTTATAACAAAACATCGATATGTATCTCTTCACATATGTTTGTTTAACGACTCAATTTAACTTGTTATACTCTAATGTTTAAAGTCACTAAAGTACTGCGGTCATTTATTCATGTTTATCACGTCAGTATAACATACATGAGTTGGTAAATTTAAAACGGACACAACTTTACAGATATCAAACATACCTCATTCAATACTATCTAAGGGTTCGCGAAGATATAATTAGATAAAAATAGCTGAAACAATTGTTCGGTTCAACCTTGACCGTTTATATGTAAGTAAATTGACCTGCAGTAATTTAGAATTTAAAGAGAGAAAGTAAAACTGCGCTATTTGATGTCAATATGAGGAGAACACAGTTTGTTTTATCTTCTCCAACCTACACACATTTTATATATATCGCATGTTGCATGTGTATCGATAACGTGAAATGGGGCTCCTTTAATGTTAGACACAAATGAGACGTGTGTGTGGGGATTATGTGCGCATCATTATCGTCATCGTCGTCTTCATCGCCGTTACAATTTGTGAATTATATCACGAGTGTGCAAGCACGAGTGATTTAATTACACGCACCAGATTTTATTTCCGCGATAAAACACGGGTACAGATGTTTTTATTTAGATTCTAACACGACCGTACCTCTCCAACGTGTTGCACTAGTTTTTTTGGATAGCGTATGTTGACAGGGTGTCGTTTGGTTGACTGTTCCTTGGGATCCCAATAAAATTTCATTTCAGACGCTTATAAAAATAATAGCGTAACAGCGTTTAGATCAATGAACGCTTTCAGATATTGCAATGGCTTTCGATTCAACTTTTACAAAGACGATTTTGCGATGCATAACTTTTACTAGTGTTTTTTGCATCACTAAAAACCTTTCAAATGTCTTTATCTTTCAATTCATATAATTCGGTCTTGCATGTTCTAATTGTAAACTACAGAACCAGCGTCAAAAATAAAGTGTAGCAGTTCTCGGACAGAAACGTCCGAAATACTAAAATCTTATCCATACTTTAAAATCGGATCGCATTCATGTTATGTTTATTTCTGTTTCACATGTACTATTTATGCAAACTATGTTTTAATAAAAACAACAATGTCTAACAAGAGATATAGAACTCATTATAAAATATAGAGTGATTTGGATACGTTCGGTTCTGAAAGTATTTTCGTTAAGAACGTTTTCACGTGAGGTAAAAGTAGTGCAGTCATATATTAACAATGAATAAAACACAGTTAGTTTCCTTCTTTGTGTATATGAGACAATCACAGGACTGTTTTAGAATATATATTTATTCATAATATACAAGTTGAGTCCATGAACCGTTCATGGAACATTGAAAATAGGTAAATATTCGGTCCTACAAACTATTAAAAAACAATTAAAATAAAATATAGATGGATAAAACTCCTATACATATTACTTTAACTAAGTCTATGGCAGCATATGTGACATCCCACTTATAAAATATTTATATTCTGTGCGGCACGTGGATTTCATTTTTGGTGAGCTGACAGATTGGTTGTGATGGGTCAAAGAAAAGTACATCTACAGGGTCAGTGCGAAATTAACAGTACTTAAATACAATCAGAAAAGTGTGTTCTCTCGAAATCAGATTCCGTAACAAACACAATATATCAAAGTTTTGTTTTGTTTAATTATACAGTCGATTATCGATTTCTTCTTCGAAACAACTGAGCTAAATGTATATTTGGTCTCAAGAAAAATGTTTTGATAATATGTCTTGTCAAGTGCGTGTCATTTTTAAATACTCTTAAGAGTTATTGTTGTACATGCACGTGAACATAATAGGAACAATACTCACCTCATAAGCACTGGTTAGACTGAGCTTGTGGAAGAAAGGAAGGAACACGTGGTTGGTGACAATTACTGTGGGAATCATGGCCAGACCAGCGACCCAGTAACTCGTGTTCACATTGTACATCTCAGTGGGCGTCCCAAGCACTGTGATAGCAGACATAAAGCTTGCCATTAAACTCATTGCAATAGGAAATATACCAATGTCTCTACCACCCATCAACACATCGTCAGCCGTGGTCTTCTTACTGCTCAGATATTCTTTGACCATGTAAAACACACCTATGCCTGCAGAGACGACCAGAACTGCAGCAAAGAGCACGTAATCTACGACGGAGAAAGAACCGATTGCATCCCCTGGACATAACTCGCAGACCTTTCGACACACCTCTTGGTTCTCCCATTCCAAGACCTCCGGCATTTTCAAAACAAGGTATGTCTATCTACCAATAAATGAGAAACACTTTTTAGTTCTTCCTTCTTATTTTTCACTTTAAAATCTCACACCGTGCAAACGTAGCAGATTCACATCGTGTCACTTCAGTCTAAACATGAACAGTATGTCAAAACGTCGTGACGATCAGAATATATCCGGTATAAAATATTCCACCTTAAAGTTGGATTAATCGCGGTAACAATCGACAGTTTCGTCTTTAATAAAAAACTGGATTTAAAAAAACATTAAAATCAGAAAAAACAATTTGACAATCCATAAACAAATGAACACACTTCAACTCAGACTACATGTATGTTACCCTGACTCAGTGTACGTCAACCTGTCCACCAACATGTACCAGTACACACGTACACGTTATCTGTCATACACTCCCGATCTGACCACTGTATTTAGTTAGGTAAACACACCATATTCACGGCTTTATCGTTCACTAATTTTGTGTTCTTGTTTTTTTCCAGTTTAATTTTGTATCAACCCTAACGTCTATAAACATGCGTAAAGTAGTTTTGTAGAAAACTAGTTTAAACAAAACACGTAAGTACCGGTTTAAGGTTTATCAACTCACGTCATTCCTGTACAAGCACAATGTCGGGTTTTCTTCCAATACAAACAAACACACTTACAAAAGCAGTATCACAGAATAGAACTGCTTTGTTCATTGATTGACTATGTTAAAGAACGACCAACTTCTTTCTCGTTGTCATGAACGTTTAACACACAACTTTGGACACGTTTGGTTATCTTTGTGCGACCGTGCCTACATACCCTCCTCTAAATCGCGTATCAAACGTGCACGGGTAGTTCCCACTGGACCTCTTGTTTCACAGTCCCACTAGTCCAAAGAACATAGTAACCATGACAACATTCCTACAATCTCTCTGTCTGTATACTGCTTCGTATCCAGTACACACTATTCACAATAATACTAAAACGTCTAAACTACACAGAACTACGGATTACATCAAACTGATATAATACTGCATGTTCACTTGAAACCCGTTACAAGCAGCTGGTCGAAGATATAAGTCGGTGTTGGGGTTTTGGCTATCTTTGGACATACCGTGGTCGCCAGGTCACAGATAACGGGCCCATTACTTTAATCTTGGACAGTACCAATATCAAAGGTTTAAAGGTAGTTTACCACTTTACAGTTCAATACATTGATCTATGTTTAAAGGGTAATATCATCAGAAGAAAAGCATGCATATCTGGCTAAGCTTTTTTTGGAAATGTTTACATTGCTTTCTGAGTGTATAATATAACGGTACGTTTGAAATCTTGCTTTAATGTATATCATTTGTAACACAATTAGACAAGAATAGAAGGGGTGGCGGTAAACTACTGTCAAAATAACTGTTTATGCCGTTACATCATATTTGCTTATAATTAAGAATATGACTTTTCTTTAATCCATTGGTTGTCAAAATAACACCTAGATAGAAATCGAAAATCCACGTGAAAATGAAGTAGCATGTGGCATGAATGCATGAAAACACAGACCCTCACGATCCCGAAACCCGGAACAACGATCTGGATTATTGATCCAAAATACGGTCTCACTCGATTTCGATTCATAATCCGTGATCCCGATCAACTAAGACGAAACATTTGATCAGTTTCAAGACAAAAGTTGCGTCCCTTGTTGACTCTTCAAATGAAGGCTTTAACATTATCCTGTTTACGAGAATGTTATTTACATAACAATGACAACCTACGTGCATCATAATTGAAATAACCAAAACACAGAGACATCGAAAGTGTCTATGTATAGTTTAGTTCATACTAATTCATTTTAGTTAGATTGTGAAACAAGCAATTTTTGCTTATGTAAATCACGCTCCAATCCGTTCCTGGAACCAACCAGTTCTTAGCAATGAGGGTAAAGTTCCTTGCTCAAGGAAAGAACGGGAGCCTTTGATGGGGTTCAAACTCACAACTGGCATGCATTCACCGATTACGAATCAGACGCGCTACCCACTGCGCCACGCCGCCCCGTGTATACATTAGGGCTATACATTGATATGCGATATATATCGTATACCGATCTCAATAGATACATCAGATGGCACGCTTCTGTATCGGTTGAAATATCAGTCATCAACAAAGATTAGTATATATTTATATGATATAATAATTATATATTTCACTCATTATCAAGCCTATGTTTCGGGATTTAATCTGTTCCAGAAGATTGATCACGTGTACAACGTTCACTCTGATTTCCTAAACTAATAATGAACGAGATGACTTGAGAACCTAGATACCATCATTCTCACAATGTTCTAAACACGGAATCAACCACATATATATAGTTTTATTGCGAAATATGCGAAATATAAGGCCACCGGCCCAAGCACATATTATTTTACAATAGTTCAACGTAGACATTGTTGCGAAGTAAAAGGTTGTAGTTAATATACATAATGTAATGATTTTGTACATGGCTGTTTAAAAGGTATATACATTAGTTTCACTCCAAGAAATTGTCCCGTTCTTTTAAAGCGTCATGTACAACTACAGTAATTGTATATCTTATAAAGTAACACATAGTACTCTTCATTATTAATTACATGCCACTGACGAAGAGTCAAGTTTTGAACTATTTTGACAAACTTATCGTCGGCGCTGAAAAGTCTTGTTTGGGAGACAATTCATTGGATGCGATGATTCGTTTGAAGAAAAACGTGCACATTCATCAGAAGTTATGTAGAAAGAGTGTGATATGCGTGGCGTGTGACATAGTTTCTGTTTCTTTTAAAGATAAATACTCACAAATCAGTTTTATTTGTTCTGTTCTGTTTTACCAGTAGTCATATAAATCAACAACATAAGCCTAAAAACAGTTGGTCCTGTAAGATTGTGTATTTGTTGGCACTTTCTCGTTGACGTATAGGAAAACAAAAACAAAACAACACATTGTTAAATATATTTGTAATTTCGACGAATGGCTTGACAACATATATGGACAATGAGGAGTGTACCACGTGAACTCCTAGATGGTCATGTACATTTGAATAAGTTTAAATGTTTACATTTTACAACATATTCATTAACGTGTCATAATTTATAACATACAACTTATTCTGTGTAAACAATTTGAAACATGGAATCGCATAAACACAATCGCGAATAGGTAAACAAACACAAACACCGAAAACAAACACAAACACCGAAAACAAACACAAACACCGAAAACAAACACACATAAACTAATTGTTAGAGTTGTTCCAGATATACATGTTCATTCTTTGTTTTACATCTCTCATACTTCCTTGGAGGTCCGAAATGTTGTAACTAGCCCAGTAATAATAATGCTTCTTTGTACATTTGTAAGCGTGTAATGGAAGTCATTTGATCTAGGCTTAGTTCCTGGAATCAACATCTGACCTCAAACATGAGTAGATGTGATACAATATGTGATATATTATTATTATTAACGAGATAAATCAAAAGTGTGTACATGTAATCTACAAGACCCCTAAACATGAGCATTAAAGTTGTAATTTTAAACGTTGAGGTAAAACATATCACTTTGTTTTATAAATATGCAATTTGCCTACAATAATTCCACATCTTGTCTAGCAACACACTCCTTAAGCTATTTATTTCAGTTCAGAATTTAGAAACACGATTTTCTCATAAATATCAGCCTTGCCATTCGATATACTGACTTTGTAATGACTACGTATATTCTAAATTGTCATCTGTAAAATTGAATTCATCATTTGAAAGATAGATTAATGTATATTATGTTACGCAAGTGTTAAAGCAAGATATTAACATAAACAATATGTGTGCTGACTACATACTCGAATTAAGAAACGAAATCGCAATGAATGCAAGTTTATCTAGGCGCATAGGCCATACAGAAACTGTCTTCGAAAATCAGGTCTGTAAAAGTGCGGGTCATTGTTATGAGCGATATTGTTCTACATATTGTTTAATGCAATGTAGTTGTGTCACTTGTAACAACTTTTTTTACCTCAACATTAGGATCACAACCTTTTATTTAAAGAGAAATGTTAATATTTTCAGAGAAAGAACGACGAGAACAATTAACAATGAATTCACTACATTTACTATTTCCAACATCACTTCAAATGTCCGTTTCGTTCATTTCCGCATCAAATGTATCTGGAGTATCGGTGTATTTAGCGAGTAGTCCCATTTTCTCACCGCCTCGCCCTTTCTTAACTGTATGTATGTCTAAACCGAGCTCGTCTTCTGAACCATCGTCATCGTCCGATACAACACTGTCCACTTTACGTACATTCTATAAACAAAGATATTGCAGCAATACGTTGATAAAGTGCATTATGACAGCATGATTGGTACATCATAGTAATAGTAGCTTTACACAGACTTCTAAATTGCTGAATTCTTACAACCGCGGTTAATACATTCAACGAACATTTCAATATGTGCTTTATTTCTCTTATTATTTAGACATTATACAAAGAAAACTCCGGTTGAACCCATGACCAAGCGTGTACAAAGACCAATGATTTTTGTCTGCAGGTGCATTTTCAAATAAAATAAACTTTGTTCAAATTTTCTGCAGACATACTTACACTAATAGAAACATTTACTTACAAATGTCCACCATGTTTCACAGTTGAGATATTTCTGTACAGACAGCGGTATACAACACATTAAATTCTGGGAGACAGGATATATGCATTGTGGACTTAGTGATTTATCCGTCCAACCTGTAAAATAAAATTATTAGTTTTACTTACAAATCTTTTATTCATACTTTATGCAAACCCTATAAAAAGTGTCAAATATAAACATGGATAAAGTGATTGTAACTAGACTTTATGTCCGTATAGAAGCATACACGGTGTTCTAGTTATCAAGGATTTGAATACTAACAAAACAAACACTTTTTTAAACTATGCCATTTCAATGTTATCGAATTATTGAACTTACCATGGTCTACAATATCAAACTTATTTACCTGTACATCCGCTGACGATGATAGCGACAGTTATGCAGACAAAGATGGCGAGAGTTGGATACCATAGAAACGATAGCGTGTAGATCATTTTAAACCCATTCCTGTAAAATAGTGTGATTATATGTGAATGCAGATTTAGTAGTTTAAACTGTGTACGTAAAACTTGCAATTAGTTATTCTAATCTGAGCAAGCAAAAATTAAATGGTCAGTTCTGGAGATCAATTTCTTATAAAATGTCTGTTTGAATGTGGCAAAGTTTGGTTTGCACAGTTTGATCAATAGCTACGAGAACGGATTGCAGTTATAGACAAACTGTTATGTTCCTTTGATAAACAGGGTATTTTAAAAGAGCTTCTTACATCATTAAAGAATGATTCTTGATGACACAAAACAGACCAATCATAAATCACCAAAGTTTCTTACCAGTCATTAACTTCCGGTGACATCACTTCCTCTTTTACGTCACCCACTAACACCGGGTGTACTAAATCTATCTCATTCATTTTAAAGCCTCCTATAATATTGTTAGCCACGTTGTCTTGGCAACCGGAAATATCCATGGGGAGTTCCGGAAGTGGTGCTTTGTACACGTAGGCACCAATCACTATCCAGAATATGACGAATGTACTTGTGACTAGCCCGCTGATTGCACCCTAGAATGTGACAAAACATGGGTCAAGAGGTCAAATCTACCAAAAGCACGTGACTCTTATATAAACACTTGTCTTGAAAGACTGAATCTTTTGCCAAACATTTTAAATCTTTTGGAATATGTTGAGCAGGTTTTTGTTATTAGAACGTTCCAAACAAAGTTATCTACATTGGTTAGATGGTTGAACAAGTATTCCAGGATTCGTGTTCCACATTGACATAACGTGGTTAACATATACATCATGTTTAAATAAGTCGTACGTCCCCATTTCGTATTGATTTCGATGAACAAATTTTCAATTTCTTAGCTTAAAAATATTGTTATGTTTATTACTTGAACGATTTTGACAGATTATCACGATTAACGTTTGATTTTAATTGTTTTTATGTCAAGTTTCCATGTAAGAAATTTTAAAATAATAAAACATGTTCTAGGCTTTCACTGAGACTCGAACTATAGCACTTAGGAATGTTAGTCACTACCAGATTGTCTTTTCTTTCTTTATAATTGTCTACTTCAAAAAAATACCTGATTAGCATAAGAAACAAGGTTTTATGTTATATTTATATTGGGCTATATGAAGATGTCTAGGAAATTTCTTCCTGTCTCTCTCTTCTGACTATGGTGAAGTATTAACCAACGGTGTTAGCATGTGTTTGTATATGGTTTGAGAGGCTATTTCGGCTAAATTCTTCCTTGGTCGACTCAAATATTTATATTGACATCTAAGAATGATCCTAAGGTCAAATTATACAATACCTTAGTATTTATACAAGGCATGAACATTCCCATTACGAAGAGTCCCAGCAGTGGTCCTCCTGCCATACCCAGTACACTTATCATTATCTGTGGATAGTAATATACATCTCAGCATGGATAGAAAACAAACATCTAACAATTACAATATTCTCTTAATAAAATGTAAACCATTTACATGTATTGTCTCAAAGCTAAATGTTAATCTGTAAAAATGATATTAACACAAACAATAATCATCTAAGGAGTGTACGTGTACTTGACATTCTAGGTTCCAGACCATCTGATCTGAATTCGCTACACAACAATATGACGTTAAACTAGTGTATATATAAGTATGGAAAAACAACAAGTTAACATGAGTTGAAGATGGCATATAAAAACAATCCAAATAAAGCACTGTACTCCGATCAAAGTCTAGTGTTCGTTTTTTTACGTAGAGGGATTGCATTGATTTATGTTATTGCCACACAATTGGTGTGCAAGCTTTGGAGTGGTTGTTGAAATACTGACATCGTATTAAGAGAACACACCTGAAGCACTGTGGTACCTAGAATAGTAGACAGGAATGCAAACCCTATAATTACCGCACCACCCAGTAAACCTGAAAGTATAGAGTGTGCAAAGAAATATGACAAACGAAAATGATTTATGATTTACCTGAATCAACACAAATTCGAGTGATAAAAAGAACAGCAACAACAGCAAATTACCATACATTTTGGAGTTTGGACCATTGCTTCCTGTCGGCTAGATATTATCTAGATTTGTATTGTAATACCCATCGATGCTTCCCTATACAATTTCAGAGTGAGAAAAATAATCAAAACGCAAAGAGTTTCTTTCTTTCTTTCATTGTTGAAGTCTATTTACCTACCTAACAGCTTGGCTAGTGTTGTCTCCGCCCCCTGTGTGAGCGTGTATCTATTGTTGTGTAGTATTGGCTTTATTATGTCCTCTAACAGGGTGATCGACAGAGCATTCAAGCAAGACGAAATGGAACTGAAAAAGAGAAAAGAAAGGTCAGGAAAGAACTCGAACACGGTGGTCAGATGTATGGTCTGTTCATACGTACAGTATATGTCATATCATCCGCCCACGTCACAAGTCTCCACACAAGTATAGCAAGATGGAATAGTGTTGGACTTTTAATGTTTCACTGTATACATTTACCTGAGAGCAGCACTAAATATACAGGCCACAAAGAGCCCCGGGACTCCAGGAGTGGAACCCAGCGTCTCCATCACGTAAAACGGCAGCAACTGAAACAAAACAAGTTCACTTAATGACCATCTCAATAACTACATTTGTAAATAACTAACATGATCTATGTGTTATTAGTTGATCGAAGCATGACGTACATAATCACTTTAACACCCATTAGAAAATGTATATGAACTATATCGTGTATAACGAGGAAGATGTTACTGAACATTAGCGGAAAGGAAAAGGAAATATAGGAAATAAAGATATTGCTAAACAAACAAACAAACTGCATACTGATGAGTAATAACTGATATATGACTTCCAGTGTTAGCCACATTGTACGCATGCGTAAACAAACTGTTACCTGGTCCCTAGAGATGATTCTGCCATCTATATAGGGGTCACAATGTTGGTAGGTGGCGAATATAACCAATCCTGCTATACACACGAGAGACACCAAACCCATCGTTACTGGTAAACTTATAAACAACGCTCTGGTAGGAGAAACAGATATAAACCAGGTATAGCAATGACAACCAATGCAATAGAAGTACATTCAGAGGAATATGCTTTTATCATAATGAGCAGAGGGCTTATCAATTAAAGGGAAGCAACTCGTAATGCAAATATTGAATCATTTTAATCATAAATTTATTATCTTTCTGTATGCCAAAACAAAATATCATCGAACAAATAAGGAAAATGCAGAAATCGTTTTACCCGAAACGAGATATGTCGAATAATTTAATATGTGTCAGCAATTCAGAGATGAAGTTATTGAAATTACACGACAATAATGGCGGTCCATATGATAATGGTGATGATGAGGGAGCAGGTGCTAAAGAATATGCCGATGACGACAATGCTGATGATAACGATGACACTTTACGTACAGTTGTGATTTCTTGACATTACTGATGCTCATGTAGCGCTGTAACATAGTCTGGTTAGCACCATAGATAGTCAACTGTCCAATGAAACTACCCACTGTTAACCCCCAGAATGTACACCTCTCGAACGGATTGATACTGAAACTGGAATCACAGATGATCTTATAACTCGGACAACAGAAACAGTTCGTGCTTGTTTTACAGTAACAGTGTTCTTAACATAATGCTTATCTGACAATAAATGATGAAACAATATCAAGCAAACCTTTCGTGTGAATGCTTGGCTTTTTTATTTTCCATGTGTTGTTTGTTCTTACAATATCATGTGTAGGTGTTGACTCTTAAAATAAAAACAATTAATCTAACTAGTCCATACTTCCAGAAGTTGATGCGACCTCCCGCATTTGCTATCTCCCATACATTGCCCAGGCCGCCAAGATGACTCGAACCTATGACTATGATACCGAAGAGACCAGCTATAACTACCAGAGTCTGGAACGTGTCCGTCCATAGAACTGCTCGTAGTCCACCCTGTTGGTAATATATAGGTTATTGTAATGGAAGTCTGATATGGCAGGACATTAATATACACAGGGCATGCCTTTGATTGACTATTCAAAGATGAATTACAATACAAACCAAGAATGTAGCGTCGTAGTTATTGACACTTGCATCACATCTCGGTTAATTCAAAGTCTCGTTTATTCGAAGTATTGTTTTGTTTGTTTGAGAGGAGTTTGAGCTATTGAAGTTAGACTGTAAGCATATACATACCATTGAGGTGTAAAATGTAACAACTATTCCAACACTGAGTATGGAGCCGGACAACGACAAACCCGTCACTGTGGTAACATATAAGAGAGCGAGCATGGTAGAATAAGCATTAACAAAAGAAAGACAAATATAGATTTACTGTGTTCATAGTTTACAGACAATTTAAAAGTAACCAGTTGTGTTTTAACTGCAATTATGCATGACACCAAAGAAGATCATGTATAATAAGTGCATACATAACGTAATGTATCATTCTTATGCCGTATAATCAAATATATACATGTAACCATAAGGACTATGCAATAGCGTTCCCTGTGTCGTGACATTTTATAGCCTAGTATTTAACGATTTATGTAAATCTTTTAAAATGTTCAATAAACAATGAACGTCACGTGTAATGTATCATCTGCACATCGAACTGATTACACGTTAAACAAACTATGACTACCCAGTACCTGTGTTACTTACCTTGGTTTAGGGCCAACGAAGGAGCATATAAAACCACAGCCATATACAGTACCTGGTGGGGAAAAGAAAAAAACATATTTTTGTTTTTAACTAATTCAGCTGCTTTGAAACTAACTCATTAAGCGACCACGATTTCGTTCTGACAAAGACACAAGGAGAAGTTAAACTTGCACCAAATATTGCCATGTACTACAAAGTTCCGATCTTAAAATCACCGATTGAGATGACGCATATTCGGTCCAAAAAATGTTTCTATTGTTCATGCTATGTCAGTCTGTGTTTAGTTGGATCGCCAACACTACTAGGTTATGATTGTACCGAGACTGGACTCATGCACGGAACGGTATTGTGTGTACGATGGTTGAAATGTCAACAATGTTGATTAAACAATATCAATAGTTTAGATCCATCAACATAACTAGCTGGATAAAAGTTAAATCCGTAAACACGGGAAGTGTTATTTGTAAGCATATATTTACCATTTCAATAGAGAATATTGCTGAGGCAAGGTATCGTGTAGTTCCATTAAATCGTAGCTCTAAATACTGAAACAAAGAACATAAAAACGCTCGCAGCTTTTGTCTTCAGTAATGTCCAAGATACATGCTTAGTATACGTAATCCTGAAGTTTGGTGTGACATTATTGATATGCTTTTAGTAAAGATGTCTCAAAACCATGTCTATATGTGTGCAAATAATGTGTATGTACATGAAATAGAGACAATGAGGTTATAGAATTAAAACAATGTATATATAGTATGTGATAGTATCTACATGGTTATAAGACATTGATTATAGTATCAACATTACAGTTTCGTCCGCAAATTCCCACGAGGCATATTGGTTTGGATGAGAGTTAACACATATCTAAATGTACATAGGGCCATCATTGACATGTAATATACACAGCAGAAGGCAGACGTGTTTAAACAGCTATACTACATGTGAAGGTGTATTAAACAGTGATTAAACTTTAGGTTTGTGTTTTACTATGCGATTAAACAAATATTAGTGTGTATAGTCACTTACCTGATAAGCACTGTTAAGCTTCATGTTATGGAAGAACGGCAAGAACACATAACATGTTACCGGATAAGTCATAATTCCGGACAGAGCCACCAGCCAATATTGCGATCCAAAGACGTACATTTCCGTGGGTACACCTAGCACAGTAATTGCTGACATATAACTAGCGATGAGAGACATGGCAACAGGGAAGACTGACATCTCTCTACCACCCATTAACAAGTCATCCGACGTCGTCTCTTTCTCTCCAAGTTTCTCTTTGAGGACATAGTAGACTCCAACAAGAGCAGATATGATGAGCACGGCCACGAACAGGATGTAGTCTAATGGTTCAAATGTGGCTCCCATTTTGAATGTAATTGATTACTTGTGAATTCCAGACAAACGTATGTAGAAAACAATCTCAACTGAAGGGGATGCGATGATTTAAAACACGACGAAAGCTAGTTACGAAGAGATCTATCATCACGGCATAGTACAAACACGTTTTTCGTTGTAGTTTTGTGAGGAATTACCACATACTATATATGATCCATCAACTGGCGTCTTTAGTGTTCAAATAATCCGTATAACATCAACTGGCGTCTTTAGTGTTCAAATAATCCGTATAACATCAACTGGCGTCTTTAGTGTTCAAATAATCCGTATAACATCAACT
>ENA-OREC01000131-OREC01000131.1-marine-metagenome-genome-assembly--contig:-NODE-131-length-20864-cov-13.996777_pt1 | contig 20864 bp, 10 predicted proteins | sample MGYA00248626_ERZ508543 | MGnify/ENA primary metagenome ERZ508543 (study PRJEB26211, sample SAMN05518279) | marine metagenome | isolation source: Puget Sound, Washington, USA | host: Bankia setacea...
GAAAATAATCAGTTTTAAGCTTCTCCTGAAAAAAATCCAAAAACCCAGTTACAACCTTCTTGCGCCAAGCCCTCGATATATAATTATATTTAGGTATTTATTTCCATCCTACCTAACATGTTTAATTCCTTTTACTGTACACATACATTGTTATATATTCTCCAGCAGATGATGATGAAGACGATGATGATGATGAAGACATGGATACTGATGTAGATAGAAAGAGAAGAGAAGGTGAAGGTAACTCTTTTACTGTGGTTTTGTTTGCTCCTAGTGTCCTTTCTACATAATGGATGAAATTGTTCAATCATGGAAGATCACTTCAAGCCAGTTTCTACAAAGAGGTCACAGTTTACCAAAAGTTAATTTTCTGGTTAAATACAGGACATTTACATGAATAGAAATTGAACATATATGAATGAAAGTGTTTACAGATGTCATTAGATGAGAATACATGAACATCTGTACAGTTGATCATCTTTACAGTTTCTCACAACTTTCCACATGAGTTAAATGTTCAATTATGCCAACTTTAGGTTTAAACTAACAGATTAGTCACAAAGCCCATGTTTATGATTCTATCTTGTATCATTTGACACACAGTCTAGTGCTCTACCATTTATCTAACCTAATAAAGTGAGGGGATTGGTTAACTCAGGTGTATATACAACCTATACAACTACTACACTTAAAACTATAATACTAAAACAATCAGAGTGCACAGAAAGCTACATCTTTACAAACATTGACAGTGTGCCAGCAGTCAAAATTAAATAAGCAATGTGAATGAGATATTTGAAATCACAGTAAGTGATTGTATTTACATTACAGCAGTATGTGTTCACATTTGAGCTATTTACTGTACAACTTAATTCTCTAAGCCAATCAATGAAGCGCTTTAACCAAAATATCGACACAGGATACAAATTGTCATCCAGTAAAATACTAAATTTCGCATGTAATTTTAAAAACGTTATAATCTGAAATACCCTGGCTAAAACTTAGTTACCCGGACCAAAATAACTACTATGCTTGCATATGAATGCCACCACATAACGCTGATAATGCTGGTAAAAATAGTGAAGATAGCTACCGTTATACTGATAGAAAAAACCCTGTCAACTAAGTCTCCCTTCTATTAAATATTTCCATCCCATATTTTTAGCTTATATAACTGTCAAAGCAGGGTTTGACACTAAGTTTTAGATTCAAGGACAGAGTTTGAAACTAACTTTTCAAATCAAGAAGTGAAAACCAAGGAGACTGAAATTAAAAAAGTTAAAATCCAGGCACATTTTTATATAAATCCAAGTAGTTGAGGCTTGTAATATTATTCCTTCCAGAAATCGTTTATATGCAGTTATACCTGTTGTTATGTTGATTTGCACGGGTCACACAATTAAAGTGTTCATGTTTGCATCGTAATAGTTTAGAGCAGTTTCAAAGTCCTTTAAAAACACGTTTTATTACTAAAACCCCAATGCATCAACAAATTGTCACCTGTTTTTTCAACGTCGCAATTCACATAATTGCCGTGTAGAAAATGCTTCATTCTTCGAACCAGAATGTTTTTGTGGCTCTCATAGTTGTATGTTTGTTAAAAAATACAGAAAATGTTCGTTTTAGAAAGTTGAACAATCTTTTTCGATATTGTAAACTAATGTAATGTAATGTATAACGACATCCCTGTGGTATTTGTACAAAGTAGGACTACAGACTATCTGAATTATGTTAACACAACAGAATGCAGGATGCAAAACTTGAAGTATTGATCATCATACATGGTATCAGAGACTATCTGCTTTTCATGTTCATCTCCTTATGATTGATTATAAAAATCTTTGGTTAACTTGAGCCACTTCTTTCCATGACAATTTTCACATGCGGCTGAAGAAATTTCTTTATGAATTTCTTCAGTAATAATAACAAGTTGAATATTTTTGAATTTTTGAATATTGTTGATTACCAAAGTCTGAGTCTGTGTTGTAATTGTTATATCCAAAACATTGAAGTTTGAGGAAGGACCGCAGTAATAATCTCAATCTTTTCGACCACATGTATTTTTTTGCGAAGATATATGACGATGGCTGTTAACTAAATAAAGAAAGAATCAATGTTTTATTTGTGACGACAACTAGATATGAGGTGTGATACGTGGCAAAAAATGTTCAATAACCATTTTAGATGAATAAATTGTTTTAAGCTTATAGACAAAGCAGAAAAATTACAAATGAAAGTTCCAAAACAAAAAAGACAAGTCAAAGACAGTCTTTCGATCATTATTTTGTATGTCTGGGGTGATCACTATACGTAAGCCTGGCCTCAATGCAGTTGAGTAGCAGTATTTAATAAGTGTCTGTGGGGTTTTATTACCAGGTAACATTTTTTTTTTTAAATGTGAACTTATCATAAAACAAACTTTTATAAAATGTGAACTTATCGTTAAGCCTAGATGCGTGATGTTGCGGACAAAAAGCGAATCAATCTTCGACGATTCTCGACCATGCTTTTAACATTTAAGGTTTCCAACAGAATGCCTGGCCGTTAAATCCGGCAGTCCAACACAATTTTTAGGTGTCTCGGACTCCTAGACTTCCATTAGTGTTAAACGTTACAACGCTATCAACAGCTGGCTTAAAAAATGACTGCTCACTCGGTTTCCACTCATTTGGCCCTCTTGTTTGTTTTTTCCCCCGATATAATTTTTACCCAAATGACACAAACTTGTGAAAAATAAGTGCTGAATAACAACTCTCTCAGTCTTCACACCTATTTCATATTAAACAGTTCTTAAGATTTGGATCATTTAGGTGTCGATATATTACTACACACTAACATCTCTTTCACTGAAAAAAAGTTGTTATCACTCGAAATGAATATCTTTATTATCGGAAGATTCATTTCATTTTACAGATGAGGAGGAGGAGGAGGAAGATGATGATGACGATGATGATGATGACGATGGTGGGTGACTTTATTTCTAATCTAGTAATTGTATCAGCGATAAGTTAAGGTTTTATCTTTGAATGGAAGAAGTAGTGACACTGTTTGGCGTTCATCTATAGTACAGATTTATTCTTAAATGCTTTGCTGATGTTAATATTATTTGCTGCAGCATAACCTACAAAACAGATAAACTACTAATGCCTTAATCAGGGTAAAAATGAATCCTCTGTATTACCTTTTTTAGACAAGAAGCGTTAAAAGTGTGTGCTTTTAAAATCAAACATGCCATTTATAATTGCGGCTCATTCACTCTTTCATATTTTTTTCACAATCAAGCAGACTCTGAAAAAGCGACAAAAACAACTGCAAAACCAACTGCCCCCGTTCTACCTGCAACCATTTCACCTGGAGGAGCTTCCTTAAAAGAATCTTTAAAAGGTACCTCATTTATACATTCACAAGTGAACAATAATGAAGACACTATCTAGGGGTGAGAACAAGAGAGTTCTAAGTGCTGATTAATAAAGAAGCCAATAGAATTATATCACATTCAACCCTGTATAGGTACAGCAGTAAAATCTCTATTATGGTCATCTCCAAACTAATGCATTTCTCATACATCTACAAACACCTCATGTGAACTTCAGCTACTGTAATAGCCAACTGATTGCTGGTACAAGACTGTCAATCAAAGGGTCAGGTATAGGTTTTTAAGTTGGGCCAAAAACATTCAAGAAATGTTTGCATACATGTGGAAATTTGTGAGACACTGGTAACAAAAAGAGAAACTGACAGTGTACATGTACCTGTTTGTGTAACTGTGCTAAGAGTTTATTCCATTTTGGTGACCAGTCTATCACCTCTTTGCAGCAGGGAACATGTTGGTGTTATAAAGGTGACCATGATAGAGAGGTTTTACTAGCATAGCTTTTAGTTTAAAGAAGTGTCAGACAGCTTTATTATTAGCACTTTTATAATTATTGTATATTTTTCCTGATTTGCAACATTATATAGGCTTGCAAAAGACACTGTTCCTTAGGTCATAAATTGTTCAGACCTGTTTGATGATTTCCATACCCTGGTAATGCCTTGTTTACCTGTAGTTGCAAACAGTATAATGAAATCATAGCAAATATAGAAAATACTTAAATGCACTCTTGTGACATAACTCTTTTGTTCCATTTGCAGATTTGGGATTTAATGACGGATCTGTACAGAGTAAGTTCAATAGCATATGTTCATGTTTTACCAAAGAATATATTAAAAATTTAGAATTTCTTGTTTTTATGAACAGTATACATGCACATGTTATATTGCAAGACAGTCCAATTTAATATGAAAAATAACATTAATAAACTCTTGTTTTTAAATATCATGTTCAAAAGACTTCTTTGCTTTGAATATGTCTGTCTGTAGACTAATTGTCTTAGAACAGTCTAACCTAAGGTGTTTGAACCTTGTATGTATGTTGGTCATTAAACAAAAATGATACTAACAGATCAATGGTTAGGGTCAGGGTTACATTAGAAAAGTTTCTAACACAATAAATTGGCAATGGATTTGGGAGATTGTTCAAGTTTCTGATCTATTGATTTTGAGGTTAAGTGTCAAGGTTATTGTGTTTTTTTTTCAGATTCAGGAGAAATTGTTTTTGTTTCTGGACCAGCAAATAAAGCAAAATTAATATGAATTGTCACAAATATCCAAATATGAAACTCTTAATATTTGTTTATTTCAGATGAGAAATCTTTAAAATCCGGTCCAGTAGAAAGGTCTTTAGATGATGATATTTCACTAGATGATGATATTTCACTAGATGAAGATTCAGATATTAATAAGAGAGGTGAGAAAAGTGACCAATTAAGTTGTGTTTTATAACAAAAATCCAATCTAAACGGTTTCTTTAAACTTCCATGACACGAAGATAAAAAAAATCGACTATATATTTCCATTTAATTTATGTAAAAATGTGTGAAAACGAACAGACACAAAAGTATTCACTATAGAAAGAGGTGAACATAATCACAGAAAATCTTGAATGCGAAAGAATTCTTACAAAGCTATATATCCTTCAATCAGATTTAATGATGCTATGGAGAGTTACATTGGTACAAATGTTATACTAGGACAACTAGATTGTGTAATGTTACAAATAAATAATGGCCTTCAGAAAGATATTTCTACAATAAATGTTGTTTGTGGCTAAGATTGGTCCTGGCATGAGTGTGAGATAATACCTTCAAGAGATGTTTTGTAATGCTTTCTTATTTGTTTAATTTCAGATACTGATATGAATGATGAGTCATTAGATAGTTTAGAAGCAGGTAAGTACAAAAACAATGTTTGTATTTATAAGAAAACTAAAAGTCCAGCACCTAGTCGTTAACTCTGCAATTAGACTTGATTTCTTTTTCAAACACTTTACTTGTTTTGTCTTCCCAAAATCACTTTGTAATATTTTTCAAACAAAATTAGCTTAGTTTCTTATTATTCATTTACATTGAAGATGGCAACATGTAGGCTGGTGTCTGACTGATACCTAAAACTAGTCACACATAGGATGGGGATACCTTGAGTAACCTGTCAGTCACTACAAAGATACCTTAAGTAACCTGTCAGTCACTACTTAGACACTTTAAGTAACCTGTCAGTCACTACGAAGATACCTTAAGTAACCTGTCAGTCACCACTAATTTAAGTTACCTAGGTTGAATGTATATATTTACAGTAACTGTGTTTACCGTGGCCCCACCAGTGACATTAGCCAAACATGTTTGGTTCACAAGGAAACCTGTAGACCGTCCAGTTGATAACATTGTCATAGATGAAAAAGTTAATTTTAAAATTCTAGAAAGTGGCGATGATCCTGAAGTGGATATTGCATTTTAAGTGTACGCTGCTTTTTTTGTTGATTTTCTGCATTTGATTTTCTTTCATTAAATATGTCAAACAGTCTAGCACAATTATTAGATATTCTCCTAGAACTCGGACTGCTTTAAACATGGCTGGAGTGTGTTTACTGATAACTTGCATTGTTTTGGAGTGAGACAGATTGACCATGGTAAACAGTTAGCTTTTCTCACTTATAAGTAGTTCATAATATAAGTAGTTCATAATCACAGACATTTGGGACACCTCAAAACAATGTATACATTTGGTGGGTAATGTCATCAATGTTCCTAGAATTGATACACATATTGTGCTTAGGTTTATTAATGTTGGTTGAACAGATACTCATACTTTAGTGGTACTGTTCATATTAGGCATAGTGATGCTACAGTTCCAGGCTGGTGCTTTATAATGGCATAATGTTGTATTCTCATGCACCAGCTTAAATATCAGAGTTGAACTTATATTTTGATCTAAGCTGACGAATACCGATAAAATTATTGTAAAAGGTTTAATAATGACCATTCGTTAAAGATTTATCGATTGCTATATTAAGAAATGGCAATCTGTTATTGATTTATCAGTTCAAACACCACAACCAAATTGATCCAATGACATCCGCTCAGCAATTTGCTCTACATTTATTATAAATAGAACTTAAATTAAGAAGTGAAGAGGGGGCTATGTGACAAAGATCACAGATAAAAGAATTTAAAGAAGTGTTTAAGGTCATTTTAAACTATAGTCCTTTCTCTTTGTAACTTTGTTTAAAATAACTAACTCCCACTGTGCTGTATAAGGAATTTCATGGATTATATAAAGTATCTTCTACCTCTCACGTTACATTCTAGAACATTACACTGTCTTGGATAAATCATTGGGTTTATATATAAAATCACGAATATCACAACAACAACTCCAAAGTATAAAAATTCAGGGATTACACTGCATACATTATAGATTATAACTGTCAGTCTAGGCTACTTCATGTATACTAGATAATCCAAGGATATAAAAACTAAACTTTCAATCAGCCGTTACCTCCCAAAGCGGAATTTCAACAAGATTGAGTGAAATGCTTGCTTTATCTCAGCTTTAGTTTTAGCATGTAGCATCATATCATATGATGAATTTAATCATTTCAATGTGATTGACCATGAATGTAATGTGATATATATATATATATATGATATTTATATGATACGAAATTCTAAAAAGAGAAGTTGCATGAAACAGGAAAAAGCTTGAATCATTTGTAAAATGTTAACCTGATAAGTATGATAGATAAAATATAAACTCAAGTGTTTGTTTTGAGTAATTTTCATTATGAGTAAGTTTGTAATAGGTTAAGCTACTCAGCGTTATGTTTAGATATTTGAAAGTCACCTTATTTTCAGACAAGTCAAAACTAAGGTCCTTAAGTGACTCTGCGTGGGGTCCATAGTTGATTTTCTACTTTTCCTACTTCCTTCTAGGACGCATGACAAAACATGGTTGTCTTATACCAGTTCCAGAAGATAGTGGGAATTGTGCAAATATGGCATACAAAATTCATATTTAAATTAACACATTTTAGGTACAATTTGCCAAAATGATAGACATGAATAAAACTGAGCACCAAAATTACCTCAGTAAAAATAAATTGAAATTGAAATAAGGCTTTATGTTTATAATTCCAGATGGTTCTTCAGATTTTGAGGATGATAGAAAGTAGGAGTACATCTAGGTAAGTAAGATATCAAGTCAGTTTATTCTTCACTCAACTATACACATAATAGACAAATTGTAGTAATATTTGTGTCTCGATGGCAATGTTAAAGCATTAGCATATGGCTGTCATTGTAGCTAGTTTAAGTCATTGGTTGTATGTGACAGGTCATCAAGTCAGAACACTGTTTATTTTGTTTTTCCCTCCACACAATCACCATACAAATGAGTTCATCAATGACATGAGCAATGTTTGTACATTGGGTAATTATTTAGAAATTGTATTTTTATCATGCATGTTTGTTGAACTATTTAAAATCTATATATTAGCTGTTATGAACTTTTACATGTACATATAAAAATAAAATGCCAGGCCCTCATTTATAGAATAAAACAGAGGGCCGCAAAAAGGGTTGTTTCAAAATGCTATATGCATGCAGTTTCATTTATATTTTTAGATTCTCATGTTCTGTTATGTTATTTTCAAAATGTTAACATTAAATTGATTGGTCAATAAAAATGAATGCTTTTTTTTTACATTTTTGATTGCTTTTTCTTTCAGACATCTGAACCATTTTTACAAAGAAGTTTCCATAGACAAGGAGTTAACCTGAACTACAATTATGTTATGAACAGTTTTAAAAACAAAATATGTTACAAAAGAAAATGTATACAACAGTTTACAGAACAAATTGTGAAGTGTTATTTAATATGATATATACATAAGTTATCATTTTACCTTGAAGTATATTAACCTGTTAAGTTTGACAACCTAAATAGCAGTAGAGTATTATCCTTGTTAAGAAATATTAAGTGACAAATAAATATGTATAAGTGTGCTTTTCTTTTTCATATTTTTCTATCACCTTTTGACCTTTAAATGTTACTACTATCATGTATATTTGAATGCTTAAAGGAAGCTATGAAGTTCTCTTGGACCAAGAACAATGCAATAATGATTGTATGTGATATGTTGCAACCATAGACTAGAGACTTTGTTTCACATGTGGTCAAATAATCATAAGTGGATCACGAATGAGATCAGTCTTTGACTACTGAGTCCTCAACAATATTATAGACATTTATTTTCAGTGATTCTAAAAAATCTTAATTATTATGGAACCGTTTTGTTAGACACCTGTAGGGCTCCAACAGCTGCTTGTGATAAATAACTCATTTTCATGTCATTCTGTAGAAAAATAATTTTAATTAGATGGTTCATGTACACGGCTTGTTTTTAACATACAGTTAAGCATAACTTACCACTGGTAACAAAAAAGGGTCTAGTGACCATAACCTTGGCGTCTGATTGTCAACAAACACAGATATTGATCATCATTGATTCCCTTGTATAGACCGTGTGTTACTTGAAGATATGCTGTATTAACTTTACATACTTACAAGAGTGTTGTACCATCAGATGACCCGTACAGTTTAATGTCAAAAATACTTCTGTAATCTCAAACATCTTATACTTTGCACCTGAGGTGAAATGATTCTAGGAAACAGTTAGAACCCTTTAGTTTTTGCCCTCAACTCAAGCACCCCCTTACCGACACACATTTAAATTATTTTAAAGATTGTTTTTATAAATTTTATTTTAGGTTCATTTTATATAATAGAAAGGATGTTGGTCCATTTTAAAAACTTGCACATATGTTTAAGTTCTTGCCAAAAATTGTATGATAAGATTGCAGGTCTTGTACTGAGCCAGCATGGTTGAACTATACACTTGACATTAGATCCAGAAAATAATTACACTCCTAAAAAAACATTTGATGGTCTATAAATGTACAATACATACCTTTCAGTAGAAACTTGGATTAATCTTGAGAGAATATACAGGATGGATGTGTAAAGCGAGGGCAATTATAACGCTATCAAAACATTAGGAAACTGATTAATATCTAATAAGCCTTTAAACCTGTTAACTGATTATCGAACAGCAATGTATTGAAAATGTTATGAGAAATCGGAAGTCGTGACTAAATATACATTTGTAGTTTATCTATTCATGTTATGGCCAGTGTTCTTGCTAGGGTGTGTAAACATTAGTTAGGTTGAAAAGAACTTGAAAGAAAATCATTTGGAACTACACCGTCTATATCATATGTAATAACTAGAGGTAGTGAAAGATAAGATGTAAACACTTTTTGTTCACTACTGTAGTTATGGAAATTTTATTTTGGTTTGGGTCAAATTTTAAGGAATGAGTTGCACTTCTTTGTTTTTAAAACTGAAAGACAGTCACCTGAGCATCTTATAGAATGCTGAATAAGTAGAACTAGTTGTCATAGTAAATACAGGATAATGAAGGAAGTATTAGTAAATCAGCTTTTAAGGAAAGAAATAACAATTCCATATTATTAACTAACTCGTTAGTGGTATACACTTTTAGCACTGCTTTTTATTTAAAGATAAGTGATTTTCAATATCTGTTGTACCCTCCCAAGGCTGAAAAATTGATTCATTAAAAAATCTTCACAACTTTGTTCTATCCCCTGACATAATATTATTTTGATCATACAGACTAAGAAATACACTTTGTACAAGATATGAAACACTGACCTTGGCCTTGATTGACCATTAATTGAATTTAAAACATCCTTGTATACATCAGGATAGACATGGCCAAGCGATGGACAATTTGTTTATAACTTACGTTGTTTTATTAATATACAATAAAAATGGCAGACTGTTTAGTATTTAAAATGAGTGTACTCACATTACAAACTAGTGTCATAAAGTGGCTAGACTATACGAGGAGGAAAAACAAACTTCAACACAATTAGTATAACACCATTTTATTTATAGTTTTATGATTATACCATGTAAAAAATCACATGAATTACAGCAAACTATCATTTAGTAACTATCTTGAAATATCTAAGAAAACCTAATCACAAATTGGTTGATAGGCGTTCATTTGCTACAAGAAGAGCCAACTGCCTACCCACATTTTTGGCCTGCTGTGCAAAGTGTATCCTGCAATTAGTTCCTTCCGTGCAAATACTTCAACTGCATTTTTGGGTGGGATAAATTTAACATCAGTCATTTCAGCGTTTTGATCTTTGGACTCGCAGATTAGCCTGTCAAGAGCTATTGAATAACAAAGGCTAAATACACCGATATGAATACACAACGTAATCAGATGGTTTCTAAAATACCCCACCAAGTAGCTGACAAATAGCTTGCTGATAAGGGTAAAGAAAAATAACAAAGTTTGACAACCTAAATATTATGGTACAGGGGAACTAACTCAAACATTAAGTTCAGCCACATTAGTAGCATATAAATGAAAGTGGTATAAATGGGATATTATGTCAGTGAAAATGTCTGTTTTGTTTTCTGGCTTCAAATTATTGAATCTTTTGTTGGGAAGTGGGAGAAAAATCTGCCTGGCAGCCGTTTCAAATTGTAATTTCTGCCCATTCAACAGTTGGTATTGACGTCTTAAGTGCTGCTACTTGAGATGACTGCGAACATTCTTCAGAAATAAATGTACATGCCTTGGAGCGCACCTGTGCTGGAAAAAAAACAACTCGTAGGTAAATCACTTACATCTGTGGATAAGTTGTGTTGAAACTACATTTTAATTCAATAACAGGGGGAAAAAATCTGTAACATTCAAGTCAATGCGTGTTTCCTATATTTTTCCAATCCTTTTTTGCATAAATGTTTCCATTTTTAAACACAAACTCTTTTTTACAAGTTAGTAAAAGAAAAAAACAGATCAGTCAAATATCAAAGATTCAGAGCAATACACTGTTAAGTGTTTCTTCATTATGGATGTGAAGGAACTATTTACGCTCTCACGATTCACTTACGGGTCAGTGACATAGCTTGTGCTGCCACTATCAGCTTTTGAAAGAAATGATCTCTCCTATAATTAGAGTTTCTACTTGTTAAAATAGGTATATGTAAGTTTAAGCTCTGATTTGCTTAAGTCCTGCTAAAAATATTCATGTTTTTTTCTCCCAAAAAAATCCAAAGGTGCATAACAGGAGAACATTACTGTGAAATCTTGCCAGAACCATCAAAGACAACATAAACAACTGAACAAATGTTGGAAACCTGGAATCGTCCACAAAGTTTTTTTTCTGAGAATATGAAATGAAAGCACACAATGTTATTTGCAATACATTTGATCATATGTATGGCTCATTGGTTTTATTTTAAACAAAAAAACACACACTTACACAAAAGAAAGAAAACAAACAAAATAAGAGAAGTATTGATGTAGCTAAACTGCAGGTACTCTGTGTAAACCGTTTTTAGAGCAATATTGTTGAAACTAGAACCTGTTTGGAACTCCAAGATTGTATGAAGGACCTATGATTCAACTTTTTCTTGGAAATATATGAACCTTTCTGACTTAGAATTAAAAAATATATATAGCTATGAGTAATCAGGGTAAACTTGCTTTAGCATCACAACTTACTAAGCAAACCACAAACTGCATAATCTTTGAAACTAAAATTCTAGATCATAAATAGATTTAACAAAAAATGTATAGAAGGAATTTACAACCATCTACCTATAGTATGTGCCTTTATGAAATAAAGTAGAATGTGTTCGTTTCTTATTTTAAACTAGTAGGAATACTAAAGGAAGTTTTTTTGTTTATAACCATCCACATGCATTTACAACTTCAGACGTGTGCAGTAAAATGTAACTACGCCATTATCTATTCAAAAGTAATTCATAGAGAAGAAATATAGCTGAAAACACTTAACCATCTAAGTGGAAACAGCCTTGATGTGATGCCACTTATGCTGAAAATTGAATTGCATTTCTTTTGTTCTGTAGGAAAACATAAAAGTTAGCACAATGTTGCATTCCAAACATACTTCAATGGCCATCCAGTGAACCAAATGTTTAATCTATACGTGTTGAACTTCATTAAGTTTTTGAGAAATGAAAGTGATTTGGAACAGGTTCAGAGGAAGTGCGCATGTAACCAAAAAAAGAGAACAGTATTTGCATATATGATAATATACACTTGTTATTGTTCAGCACTTAAGTGTTAAATACAATACTATTATTGTATGTCCACTTCAACCATAAACGCTACACTTTGATGAAGTTAGTGTGTCCATTCATACTTGTATTGCCCAACAACCAGAGCTTTCTAGCCGTTCATGGGTCAGTAGTTGTGTTAGAGAAATAGACCAGGCGTATTTTGATATACTCCTTTGCAGTAATGGCTTCTAGTGGAAACTATTGAACATCAAACATTCAAAGTATCTACCCAGCTAATCCTCTTATAATTCAATAATAAACTTCTGGCACTGTTCCACATCCAGGCTTTAATGATATGCATTTCAACATGTTACCTGTGGGGTTTTTTGTTTGGAAAATTGAGGAATGAAATAAATTCACACCTCTCGTTGATTTATATACCTATTTATGCTTCTTTGGTAAGCCCATTATGAATACATTTGCTGAGAAAGAGTAGCACTTTGAAATATTTCTTCCATCCTTTTTGGCCACATATTGCCATCAATGTGTAATTCATCATAATTCTTCTTAATCTCTTAAGTTTTTTGTTCTTGAATGCTGTACATAAAACGCTGCTGGATTTCCAAATTATATTCCAAAACCTAGTAAACTGGATTAGTGAATTCTGACAAGCAGTAAATATTTTGGCAAAGTTTTCAAATATTTCACATGTTCTCATAGCATACTAAATTTCTGGTTCAAAAATCGTTTTAACTTCCGATAGTTTTGCCATTTCCTTGTCAGTGCATGTAAACAGTATAGAGGAAGTAGCTGACATCTTATATGGTATGTTGGCTCTAATACAGTGGAATATCACACATTGTGTACATTTAACTTCAAGATCAGTCTCAATTAAATAAAAAACAAGAAACAACAAAAGTGTATGGCAGGGTTGTCTTGTAGCAAAGGTCAACAAACACATTTGATTTGTTGACATGCAGGCAGACAGATGGACAACCTCAATACATTAACCTGATATGCTGATAGCATTCCAGGCAAAACATTTTTTGGACTTTTTCACAATATCCTTTCAGGAAAATGTAACATTTAATTTTCATTTCAGTGACATTGTTTTAGACCTCACTATATAAGTTTACGAAAATAAAGTTGTTCCCGTTTTTAAAGGAATCCACAACTATCATTTTTCTACAACTAGCTGCTTAGAATGTCAACAGTGAACAGTTAAACAGACACTATAGGGTTGATTAACTTCCATAGACGCTGACTCAGACTTGAGTACACTTTGTAAACATGGGACTAGCAATCCAGCCATTCGTGGGTCAACTGCGTGTGTCTGCAGTGTTGAGGTTTCCAGACATTTGATATTATTTGTTTTCTCATGTTTCTGTCCACTATTCTAGTGCTCAATATTTCCATACACCCACTGCTCATGTCTAGATCTTTAAATACTGCAATGAAACACACACCAACTTTGTGCCAAAAATCATACACAAGTACAGCAAAGTTCTGCTATTGAGACCACTTTATAATAAGACCAGTCTGTTTTTAAGACCACCTATTTTTCGGAGCCAACCAGCAAATTTAATATCCATGTAATTGGGTATTGCTATAAAGACAAGCTCCCTTATAAGACCAAATCAGAATGTTTCACCAACCTGTATTTATGAACATTGCAAATACTGTGTACACCATGTTATATGATTACAAGCATGTTAACCAACTGTGTATTTTCCGTAAACATTTTTTTCATTGTATAACAAAACAAAAACAAAGCATGTTTTATGCAATCTTTATTCCTCTAATTCTTCTTTAACATAGATCCACATACAACAAGTTCCACAAGTATGACAACATATGACAATAATTATGTATGTATCACTCACACATTTAACCATCATCTTCAGTAAATGTAGTGAGTTCTAAAAATCACAAAGTTAAATCGCAGTTTGTTCCCTATACAAATATAATTGTACCAGTATTTTGAAATACAAGTGGAATTTGTGCCCCAAGCAGTTTGTACAAATCCATCTAAGCCACTATATCAATTTGAAGTTTCATGGAAGTAATAAAACACAAGACTGTTGATATGTTATCCAGACATTAAACTCAACAAAAACAATTTTACAATAAAACAAGTTCTAAGATATTAACAATGTTATTTACCTGAAGGCTTTAACATAACAGTTAATGCCAAAAAACCCATGTAAATAATGTGGATGTTTTTTCCCCAGTTGTAACGTAAGGGAAAGAACTATTACCAGCATATTGACTTTGTCTGCATATAACAGAATGTAGGCACATATTCACATAGAATCTATGACAAACATAAACACAAGATTCTAGGATTCTTTATGAGTATGGGCGTTGGATTCCAAATTGTCTAGTCATGGAGAATAATGTCAGAACAGCCTTTAAATGCTGATCTGCTTGCATCAATAAATCAAAATGCTACAACTCAACATTTGTTCATTACCCTTCGATGAGTATATATGTATGTTGATGTTGATTAGGGTTAATGCAGTACGAGTTACTGTTGCCTCTTTATTTATACATGTAACACAATTAGTATAGTTGTCAGCTCAAGTAAATCTTCAGTGATAACATGAAAGAAGCTATCGTTGATGTTTGTCTTCTGCACACCTTGTTCAAACTTTGTTTCCTGAAATGATATCTGTGTTTACCTCTTGGCTATTAGTGACATAACTCAATAGATTTGACAAAGAGAATTCCATTGAGTTCATTGAATACTGTTCAGTTTGCTGCTCTTGTAAACTACAGAATCTGCATTGATTGCACAAAGTCTAGCTTGGAGAGATAGCAAGACTGGTGTCATGAATGAAATCAGATTGAAGGGAATGTGCTGAAAAGGTTACATGATTCAGTGAAAGGTTGTTGTGAACATGGCTATAGTTGTTTTCTTTAACTTATTCAACTCCATTGTCTGCAACATCAACTGTGAATCATATTTGTAATCAATCTAGACAGAATATCAGACAGGTGCTCTTTCTTACTTTTAAGAAAAATTAAACCCTCATCAAACTAAGGATATTGTCAAACTATCTTTTGTGTCTATTTGAATACATTTTTTACCCTAAACTGACTTACTGGAAAGGACTAGCCCCACACTAGAGACACATATAGTTGCCTGACTGACTGAATAAACAGCTTTATGACAGTGACTTAAATGGGATTTAATCTGTCTCAGCGTTCTAATGGGATTTAATCTGTCTCAGCGTTCTAATGGGATTTAATCTGTCTCAGCATTCTAATGGGATTTAATCTGTCTCAGCGTTCTAATGGGATTTAATCTGTCTCAGCGTTCTAATGGGATTTAATCTCAAACATTTTCTCTTTTTGACCTGTTTTTACATATAACATACAAACATTTCAAGTGTCACCAATACAAAAAGTAACACTGTTCACTTTTTGTTCAATAAAAATGTCCCCCAAAGCACTGTCTTATATAAATAATGTACAAATATCAAATAACTACACAGACCTCTATGTCTTGTGTTTATCCTTTTGTGAAACCCTGCACTTTTGAGCCACTACAAGGTAGTCAGTCCCCTAAGGTAATGTATCTGCCATATGGTCACGCACTTTTGGGCCACAGTTTACAGGACAATCCCTGTAAGAAGTTGTGGTACCAGTATTCAGCTGATGTCCATGATATTGTCTTCTCTAAACCTTTCATGCTAGTGAGTATATTGCTAAGATGCCTTCTGTTGTCCACCAGCTTTAGGATCCTCACTGTCCAATGACTTGAGTAATCTAAACAAACCAGCTGCCTCTCTGATACGACTGAACTCTATACAAAATGCTTGTACTTCTATAAAGATATCCTGAAAAGGAAATAAATTAGTGTAAATAAATAGAATATTTTGATCACCTAAAACAATTTCATTTCAACGACGTTAAAATGCTGGCAAAAAGCACGTAACTGACTTTAAAAACCATTCCTCAAAAATATTTAATATTTAACTTATATTAATTTGAATTTGAAAACAAAGTGGAAGACAAGAAAACAAATTGCAATTAAGCTTCAAATTCAACCATGACTTCTTCCAGAAACTATTAGCAAACAGATATGCAAAGCAATACTTAATTTACTATCTTTTATGAAATAAAGATCTACAAAACTCTGAAATGATCATATACATGTACAATATCACTTTAATTCAAAAGACTCTGAAACGCAAAAACTTATTTTTACTGTATACAATTTATAATTAATACTACTTACTTTAACGTCAATGATTTTATTTCTGATGAGAGATTGCAGGAAGACACAGACAAGGCGTACAAGTCTGTTCTGTATGTACCGGTCCTTGATGCCTTCACACGTTGTGATACAGTTAGAGATGTAGAGATGTATGAACTCTGAGGGCAGCTCTACAGCCTGTAATACATGAACAGTGGCTCAGCATTCACACATACATTTATATAAACACTGTATATAAAGGGCACAATGATACAATACTAAAATATGAAGTAAATTCAATGTGAGCTATATTTTGTGGAAATAGTTTTATTTTACACAATCACAAAATCAAGCACTTACAAAATAAAAGAGAAAAGTAATAAATAAAGTTGAAAAAAGCTATACAACTATGTGTGAAGACATATTTTGAAAGAACTAAAGTACATGCTTACTTAGAATCCAGTGGTACTTACTGTTGTTAATCTGTTGACCACCTCCATTGAATGTAAGGACATCTCCATATTCACTAACACTGAGAAATATCTGCAAGAAACATGTACATATTAACAACATATACAATAACAAAGTGTTAGCATATATTTATATATTAAAAACTCTCATGTTTCATTTTGTCATCCATCATTTATCACATATATGTATTTAGCACATTTGCTGGCTTTTTAAGCACAACATTGCTGTTAAACAATAGGTTCAGAAGTTTTACTTGCTCTGTTTAGACACAAAGGATTTGGCAATAGCTCAACAGTCTTCTTAACAGCCAAGTTTATAAGGTACGATATTGATTTAAAGAAATACAATTTAACCACATAGCGATCAGAGTTGAGATACTAAAATGTAGCCAGGTTGTCATAGATATGTCCATACTTACTCAGTTATTTGGTTAGACTGCATCAGTTTCAGTAACACTTCTATGGCAACAATGGGATTCTTCTCTACAAGGTCTGGCAACTGAAATACACATTGAAATCTATTTATCAGCCTAAGATACCCACTGTAGTTAGATTTTAGCGAGGGTATGACATGTTAATTTCAATATCATTAAAAGGTAATTTTAAACTGATAGGTCCATCTAGTAAGCTTTTTAAAGAATGATGTGTATGGCCTCCTCGATAGCCTAGTGGTAGAGTGCTGGCTTTGAGTGCGAGAAGTCCCGGTTCAATCCCCAGTCAAGGACCATGCCATACCAAAGACGTTATAAAAATAGTACCAGTAGTTCCCTTGTTTAGCACTGAACATTAAAAAGGGTATTTACTCCTTACCTTTGTTGGAGTGAGGCCTATATGGTAGACTAGTTTTGGATCTTTCTCTAGCTCAGCCAGTAGTTGTGTCTGTTGTGGAGGTGATAGAGGATCTTTCAGTGCTTTAGATATCAACCTTCGTACCTCAGCACCCACAGAGCTACTCAAACACATGGTAGAGTCCCAGGATATGTTGTACTCTGCATCTTTAGGATTTAACCAACATAGCTGTAAAATATAGAGAAAGGTTTGGTTTGTTTGTTTCACTTCATTTAATCACTCTGCCATGAGGCACTTAGTGTTAGTTTAGACTTTATTTTAGTTTGATTTTGAAATTACCTTTTAATCCGTTCCTGGAACCAGACAGTTTTGAGCAATGAGGGTAAGGTCATTTGCTCTTGCTTATTGATGAGTCAAACTGCATGAGGAATAAGTAATAAAGAGTCAAATCACCCAACACATTGAACTTGATGTTTTAAGTTTATGAAAGGGACATCTAGGTGTTTAAAGTCAAGAAGATAGGAAGAGCTGACACACTTTAGTGTCATATTTGCATGTTTATGAGTTCCAAACATTGTCATGAATGGTTTACAAAACAGTGTTGAAACATGTCTACTAGCTCCTTCATGACTATAATTTCATGTTCATATAAGCTGTTCATATTAATAATGCAACGCAACTCAAATATGTCTGAAAGTAGTGCATGGCTCATTCACAAAATATCAGCAAAGACAAAATTCAGGCAAATAAAACGCACTCACCTCATCCTCTGCTATGTGAAGTGGTGGTGCAAGTCGTATAAACTCTGGTCTCATACAGTTCTCTACAGGAGGTTTGTTAGATGTGAGCAAGGCTTCAATACATTGTCTCTGTACATCTGGATTAATCACACCAGGCTTTCCAAACTGCTCAAATCTGGAAATGCATTTACATGTATTGTAGCCTCTGAGCCTGGGTTAAAATACAATCTGGTTTATAAATCTGGTCTAACCTGTAACTTCTAGAATCTACTAGCCTCACATGAAATTCTTTGTAAGTATCTGACATTTTCTAACATGAATCCGAGAGGAAAATCTCTTAGGAATATGGTCAAATGACTTAAAATGTTAAAATACTTATTTGTACATAATATTTTTGTAAACGGGTAGGCTTAAGGTGAAAAGTTGTTGGTGATATGACCGGGTGGCTCGGTAGCTCAGTGGTAGAGTGTTCGCACGGTCAACAAAAGACCCGGTCGAGCCACAATTTTTCGCTTTTACATACAGGACAGGATGTTCTCAGAAGTATATACTAAGTCTTTATTCAGTACATAAAAGTATAAATATCTCCTTTGTAACCATAAAAAAATCAATAATTTCATCTGGATGTTCGCGAATATTTTAAAGCTTTCATCTCCTTTAGAACCAAAGCAATTGTTTAGCTTTCTTAGGCTGATTTTTGAGAGTTTGATAATCTCAGATTTCAGTGTACAAAGAGACAATGACATACGTGGTAGGTTTGTTGTCAGGATCAGGTACTACCACTGGAATGGCTGATTTACTGGCCGCAGGCATCTCAGAGTGTCGTTCTGTCAGTGCCAACATCAGACCACTCACATCAAAACTCTGCGATATATAAGTAATCCACAAATGAAAGTACAAATCTGCTTGACTGACCAAAACAGTCCAGATCTAGAATTCAAAAATTCAAAAAGCTTACAAATAACATCGTAGTTTAGCAAAATTGTTCAAAGGTAAAATATAGACAATCCCAAAAGTACACCTGTCAACAGTACAAAACTTCATATAAAGTTCCACTTGAATTTAAGACCACTCTGCTATGAAGACCACCTTTTTTAAATCCTAACTAGCAAATTTAAATGCAATTGGGATTCAATATAAACACCATATTTCTTTCAAGATCATGTTTTGTAGGTCCCAATGAAAGTTTTTACACTGAAATGTCACTGTATATCTAACATTATACTGTTATAAAGAAATTTGAAAACTGACCTGCATTTTTCCAACATCCATCTGAATGATCTGTGTTGGTGTTTTCTTGAACATCTGAATTCATTCAAACGAAACAAATAAAAGAACGTACAAGCAAAAAGAAGGAGAGACAAGTAGAGCTGTACACATTTAACATTTGATCATTTACATAAGGTTGCACTAGAAAATGAAACATATAATAATGACATAAGAAATTGTTTTACAATGGGTTTTACTCATTTCAAAGATGACTGACGTGATGTGAAGAAGAATTCTATAGAATTTAGACAAGCACATGACAAGCTAATCAAACCCAATACATGTACAGTGAAGTTAAGAATATCTCAGTAGTAACTTTAAAAACACTGACTCAAATATTAGACCACTTCACACAATAGACCAGATAGCAAGTATCTAAGTGGTCGTTTTAGCTTGGTTTAACTAAAACTACAAAAAGCTTTGAAAACCATGACAACCCTGTTGTAAATAAAAGTCTTTACCTCTTTAGAAGGACTAGAGATGAGCTGAGAAAGGAAGTATTTCTCTGCGGGGGAGATTGCTGGAATAGCCCAATGTAAATCATACTGGCCTGCCTCCTGATTCTCGGTAGGAGGGTTCTAAAACATAAGGGTTTGACTCTAAGTTAAGACATACTTGTGAGACATAATGACACATGTTTGACAAAATATTGCAAAACAAAACCATGATGTCCATGTTTATTACTGTTTACATCAAACAAATATGTTTTTCATAACCACCAAGGTTGTATGTTTTTTGCACAAGTAAAGATAATAGGCAGGGCTATAAGAACTGGGAGCCTCCGACGCCCAGGGCCTGTCAAAATCAATTTCGTGCCCCTCTAATTTTACAAGGTTGCAGCCTGTCGGGCCTGTCCAAAATAAGATTTGTGTGTGTTTAGATAAGAGAGAT
>ENA-OREC01000132-OREC01000132.1-marine-metagenome-genome-assembly--contig:-NODE-132-length-20760-cov-14.404245_pt1 | contig 20760 bp, 7 predicted proteins | sample MGYA00248626_ERZ508543 | MGnify/ENA primary metagenome ERZ508543 (study PRJEB26211, sample SAMN05518279) | marine metagenome | isolation source: Puget Sound, Washington, USA | host: Bankia setacea...
AAAAAACTGCCAGTTTTTTTAACTTTTTAAATATTTTACCTTCGTTTTCAAAAATGTACAAAGGGATATATTTGGTCTTTATACGTTCATTATTTATATTTGTTGATATATTAACTGTCTGATATGTTCATTCATTTTCTTTAACATCAAATATGAGTATAATATTACTTTAAATAGAATTATAAATTTTTTGTTACTTTTGGTTAAGTAATTGTTGGCAGACTTACATAAGGACGAAGACTGGTAAGAATAGCTAACATTGTGCACTTCTGCCTCAGGTGAACTAAGTGTTCCTGACACATTAAGTTAGAAAACATAGCTTTAGGTTCATCAATATATGCTTCTTAGCCTTCCTATGAACATGAGTGTATCTTTAAGTAATGGTTCAAAGTTCAAGCTATGCCTAACTGATGCAGAGTGGCCCGAATCACTTATCTTGCGTTTGGTGTCTGCTTGTGAGATGGTCATGTCATCACCAGGTCATACAGGTAATGTGGGTTTTCTCCTCCAGTTTCCTCACATACAAAGCCAACACAGGACATCAGTAATCATTTTTCAATAAACATAGTGTAAATTTAACGCAGTGAATAAGACTTTTTCTGTGAGACTTTTTCTGTGAATACTTACATTTCTTTAACTTGTCATCACTTGTTAGCATGCTAACATATGCAAATGTTTTAGCTGGGCTACCTATAAGAATAAAAATGAAACACTTGTATTGACAGTTCTTATATATTGTACCAAAAACACATTTAGCATGCTTGCTTCCAATGTAAATAGGGTCTAAATCAATATTGACAAACAATTGTAAACTGCAGCAAAGGCAGATCGATACAGAGAAATGGAACAGAGCTCCAGATAAGAAATGGTCTATTCAATTTTGAACTACCAGATTTTTATTTAATTATTTTTTTGATAACAAAAAAATGTCCATTAGTTTTTTATCTTAAACTCCAACCACGATAGGTCGTTTGTCCATGACTTGATTATGTAACTATTAAACTACTGAGAAAATAGCAATTTGACTTTATATTCGTATCCAAACCATTTCGAAGCAAATCGTTTTCGGGCACAATCTTCATAAGATGTATATCGAATTCTAATTTCAATGAAAACAATTTCGTTTTTACGAGCAAATGACCCTTATCTGGAGCTCTGATGGAATATGTTGAGTACATTAGATAAGAGGTTCTTACCATTATCTGGGTGACGAACTTTGATATCAACTTCTTTGACGTCTCCAAACTTAGCGAACCTTTCTGAAATTTCAGACTCTGTAACACCATTGAATAGTCCTCCAATGTAGAGCCTTTTCTCTTCTTCTGTCATGTTAAGCTGCAATAAATTTAACTTCTATAATTTAAGTTACTGGTGTATAGTGTTATCTCTTTGTCAGGTAAAACAAATGACATATGTGGTGCATGTGTGTAAGGAGAAAACAATAAAAGAAAGAGTTGAATCTTAGAATGACTGGCCACTTACCAATATAAGTGTGTAATCACAGTGTAAGCTATAAAGTGGCACTGTCAATTGGTGTTTAAACACTTTTTAAATTCACTCAATACGTGATAACAGTATGTACAACTCTTAAATTAAGTGATATACTAGTCAGTGTTGTGAAATTTAAGATATGTGGTCCACTACTCGTTGACAGTAAAGATTGTGAAACACGAGGTGTCAACATGGGTCCCGAAATTATATGACAATTCATTACTTAACACATTATCAAATGTCTACCTTTTTAAATCTTTACCAACTATTAACCACTTCATTTGATGAGCACATTGGCTGCAAATCAAGCTCAGACACACATAAATGGGCTTTAGTTTGGTGAAAAACTATAAACACATTCACGTTGATCCTGTTAACACGCTGTCAGACGCTTGAAAGGGCATCACGATCATCAAGGCGCCGACATGACACGTCTAATCGCCGGGCCTTTTGTGGCCTTCAATTTACACACAAAGGAAAACACAAACTGGAACAATTGCTAGTTGTTTTACTTATATACTTGCTATATGTGCACTTTATAAACAGCTTGAATCCAGTGAACAAACACCATAAATATTATGTTTTGCTACTATAAAAAATTTTTGGAAGAGTTTAATTTTTTGGTTTTGACGATATTTAACGAGGGGGGCTTATTTGACATTAAAGTCAATCTTCCATAAGGCCCTCAATTTATTTTAGTTTGATTATGAAATCACTCTCGACCCTGTTCCTGGAACCAACCAGTACTAAGCAATAAGGATAAAGTTTCTTGCTCAAGGAGTTTCTCTGCAACTATATCATAGGTTATTTCATTTGAGTACCCCCAACAGATATTTTCTATGATGGCTAAGCTCAGTAAATATTACATTGTGTTGTGTGGGTTTTTTCCTCTAGGTTACATTTCGCTTAAGATTATTCAGCACATTTTTATCTGTTTTAAGCTAATCATTTTATGAACATGTGTGATACTCATGTATATACATTAGTAACTACTTGAAGGATGCGCAACTCAAAGGTTGAATAGAAAACTGTGGTACATGTAATACGGTATTTTTTTGTATATAGTTACAATAGTTTTCTGTTAACCTCTATAACTGTAAACTGAATATCAGGAATGTTTATTATGCTAATTTAAAAAAAATAATTTAGCGTTCGACTTTTGTCGGTTCTGCATGGTCATTTTATCCGTTACATTTATTTTCCTATCTTGTTCATGAGACACAGACAGATAATCCTACACATGTGAAATTCCGATGCATGAAATTCATGTTATTTTCTCATCTAACACAAAACTAAAGACAACATCATTATTATTTCATATGCTATTGATAGTGTTTATGATTGTACACAATAATATTTTGCTTGTTGTTTTGATGTTAATGTTGTCCAAAGGACCATAATGAAGACTGGCCTCTTGCTAAATATGTTTTCTTCTTAAAATAAAGCCATAATTTATATTACCGGTAATATTATTATAATTATATTGGATGGTCTGCACTACATTTAATTTTAAGGTCAAAAGTAATCAAAGGAACACATCCAAGACATTCTCATAATCTATCCGTAGCTCATATCTAAACTTGTAAGACAAAACAAATGAGACACATACAACAACAACCATCCATTCAGTTTGACTTGTTTATTTGAAATATACATCAAATAATAATGTCTATAATACACATATATTTACAAAACACAGTGTCATTCTGGTGTTCCAATTCTTGAGAAGTAGGTAAAAAGTGAAGCTTAAAATCTAGATCTAACTTACAAACTTAAATCACAAGAACATTGGTTAATTCTTGAACAATATTTAAACAGCATATGAAGTGTTTTTCTCTCGATTTTAATTTTAAGACCTTATTGATACAACTAACAAACGAGCCTTCAGCAGCCCTGAAAACAACGGAACCAGATCAATTCAGCGTAGATTTGGAGAAAGTTTCAAACGCTTGTTTATACTGTCTCACTAGAGTCTTGTTTTTATCCTTGTTGTATAGACGTAGAAAGTGGTAGAGCGAAATAGTATAAAAAGGTTAAGATTTGGAATTTTAAGACTTTTGTGCTGATTTGTCTGATGTTATCCATTGTCTGTTGATTGGGATATTTCTTGTGGATTCAATTATAACTAAATTCAATACATTCAGTTTCAGCTCAAGAAAAATTATAGTCATAACTATTTTGTACTTAAATCATATCAAATTATGATTTATCAGCAATGTTTACATCTGATAGGAGCATTGATCTGGCAACAGCTTATATTGTTCTATTACATTAAATTGTTACTGGCACATATTAATTCAACAGTCAGTACACATAGGTTATCTGATGAGTAATACAGTGAGCACTTACTGTGTTATCAATGTTACAGTAACAATTCAAAATATTACAGCAATAACTACTATTTCATCAAAACTCTCCAAAGCTAGCTTTTCTACTTAGATCAAATCTCATTTTCCCCTTATTAAATCTACCAGCTACAATATAAGAACTACAAAGATAGTTTTTCGCACAGAATCATTATACAAAGAGCTAAAACGATGATAGGATACTCACTATCACCCACTTACACGATATAAACAAAACATGAAATTTCCCAAGTTTTAAAGATTTAACTACAAATTTCGCAAAACAGGTATATCACACCAAATACCTCATTTTTATCAAATACACTGTATAATGTTCTTGTTGTTTGGTATTGGTTGGTATAAGCCTGAATACAAATATTAATGTTTCATTTGTTGGTTAACAAATCTAAATAAAAGACTAGTAGCAAACGTATTCCACTTTCAGAATTAAACCAGCAAATATTTTCAGAAATGGACTTCAGCTTTGTACTTGAGGAATATTGGGATATCATGTACACTATACACTCAACAATAGGTCCGCACGCAAACATCGGTGCCAACGAGCATGATTAATATAAGTTGTATAATTTGTTTCGTAATCGTTGTAAAATAAATAAAGTTTAATAGGTCCGCAACTAAAATAAAAGTTTTCTTGACTGTAGAATGTGATCTGAATAGGACATTGTTGCCTCATTTAACCCTAACACTGCAAAAAATAAGAAAAACAATGCGTTTTTGTAAAGAACAAAATGGTATTTAGATGGTGGACCACTTGTAAACTCTAGCCTAAAGTTTCAAAACAATGTAAAACATCTGGTTTATTTACTGTTTTACATCATTTAAGCATGTAGGAGAGACATAGTATCCTACAACCGTTCAGGGATATTGCATGGGAACATTGACCAGACACTCTTTAATTCATTACATGGACTGCTGAATTGTGAAATAGATTATTGCGTTATAACAACCGAGTAGAAAGCTCATGTCCGTTGTGTACACATGTAACACCTATTTTATAATGCGTAAGTCAATGTAATTTATTCAAAAGTGTCAGGTCAATGTGTCGGGTCAATGTTCTCAATCAAGCAATACTACATAACTACTTCAAACTTTGTGATACCAGATGAAATGAACAGAATTGATGGTGCAGTAATGCTGTTTAAATACAGAGAATGGTGAACAATGGCAGGTTTAGTAGATGTAGGTAATCACTGTGTGTATTAGTGGTTGGAGACGTATGAGAAAAAACTGACAAAATGATTAAACTGATAACAAGAGGCAGATCTACTTTGAAACAACCAACATTGTCAAAAACTAAGTATATGTGTTTGCTGCAGCTGTTGTACTCCGAGAGACTTGTGAACTATTTTCATTTTTTGATTAATTTGAATTTGTTTACATTTTCAAATTTTACAAAGATTCAATATAAATGCTTCAACCAGCGTCTATTCTTCCACTGAAATGGCTAAACATTATTCAGAATTCTCACACTTTTGGCTTAACATGAATTCCGAAAGTTTCAAATACATGTAGTAACTACAGACTCCAACAATATGAAAGAAGGAAATTTATAAAAAAAAGTCTTGAACATACAAAACATTATTTTACTTAATTAGGCGAACTTTGTACTTTTTGGGGTGCCTTTACATGGTTTTATACTTGAAACATTTTAGAAACAAAAGATGAAAATATTCAAAAGATTTTTTCTTTATATTGCCGTTTTATTGTGTTGAAAAAATGGAAGACAATAAAAACAATTATATTGAAATGAAGCACTTTACCATGCATGCATATTAAACATAATAAAAAGTACAGCCCCCCAAAAAGTACAGCTCAAAAAGTACAGCCCCCAAAAAAGTACAGCTCAAAAAGTACAGCCAGCTTCTTTTATGATTGAGACCAACAGTAGAATCCTTCACTATACCTATCCTAAACAATTGACTACCGTTATATTACTTCCACTATATAAGTAAGACCACTATGGGATTAAGACCACATTCTTTCTCACTATGTTCTCTCATTTAAGCAAGCTTCTTTGATTATAAGACAACCTCACAAATATGACCGCCTGTAGCTTGAACAAAGACAAAACATTCATGAGTAAAACTGAAGAAAACAATAACACAGGGGGATTTTTTTACAAGATGTTAAATAGATATAATGCCAGAGAAACAATTATAAAAATGTTAATGTGTTCACAAATTACAAGTGTATGACAAGTGTGGAAGTGATTCTTCTACCTAGTTCTCTCTTGATTTGGTGAACAGTAAAAATGATAGCATATGAATGGGAAAATCAACTAGATCTGTGAATCAAATAAAAAAGGATACACTTTGTACTGCACTAATAGTTATCTCCCTTGATATTTGTCAAACCGGAATTAGCTTCCATCATGCACTTACAACTGTGAGAAGTATCTGCCTTGAAATAATTCAGACCTGGAGTATCTTCCTGTATGCACATCCTCAGGTTGTATACTACAACTGTGTAAATTTTCATCTATATTTGTTCACCCATTTAGGAGGAGTTGCACCTACAAGATATATGGACAGACAGACACTACAGACAGGGTGACTCCTATGTACCAAAAAAAACACACAAACTTTGCCGGAGTATAAAGAATAGAAAAAATGATGCTGTACATGTTTATAATGATACTTGTGCAATTTATAGTTTGTTATAAACTGTGCATCATTATATCATAGCCAATGGTACGTCAACTTTTATACAGCTGTCAAATAAAAAAGTTGCAAAAAACGTTTTCCATCAAATCTTGAATCTAATACCACACGTAATCAACCAGAGTCCTTAAAGATATAGATTTAATTACAAGTCTTTAAATGTTGGACAGGTTTCAGATAACCAATGCTTGACTCTTGAACCTTTAATATATTTTAACAAGAGAACAAACAATATTTTTTTTATCCATTGACAAAAAAAAGGTTTGTTTCTATAAGTTCAAAATGATCTACTCTGAAATTGCGTGGGAAAATTGTCCTGAAACTCTTGATTAAAGTACTTTGGACTCATGAATAACAAATTAGGTGATACATGTGTACCCAATGGACAAGAGTTATATATAGCTTGTACTTCTTGTGCTACTTCTACTCCCTGTTACACAATTCAGCTGTCTGTGTAATGTATTCAAGAGTATCAGGTTAATATTCTCAAGCTATACCACGTAAAATTGATCTTAACTTCATTTTGTATTAACAAATCTCTCTGATACACAAAAACAACAAGACAATTAAGTAGTATGCTAATCTTAATATCAAATCTTACAGCTGTATATTTGAACGCGTCCATAGAGATTCAGCTAAACACTATATGCAGTATATTTGTGACATCTCTACAACTATACAGAAAGCAAGAACAAAACACTATTAAAGTTGTCTACAATTGCATAGACATCTAGTTGACCACCCTCTTATAATCAGCAGCTAAGTTTGTAATAACAAATACGGTCCACTTTTAAACGTATCAACCAAGCAGCACAATTTACACTGAAGCAATAGCACATTTACAATCGCAAGCTATGTTACAGAACATTGGAAAACAATCTTAATGACTTAGAGTTTGGTTCTAGGTTTTTGCATCTATATTTTCCTATTCAAATTAAAGAGTAATCATTGTTGATGTGATCCCCAATAACTGATCAATCAATCATTATATAAGTAGGTTGGACACACACAGCTAAACTATCATTATAACAGTTGAACTTACTTAAAACAGTACAGTATTTCTTCCTATTAAAGACAAGATTTACAAAAGATATTCTGGTTAACACTTTCTAAGATAATATGAAACATGAAGACATCTAGACTTGGTGTAAAAGACTAGGTCATCAAGTATAGTGTGCAACCAACTTTCAGCATCTGCTACCACCTAATAACCCTAGTTCACTATTTGAAATTTTACTACTTTGATCTCAAACATGTCTCGGCCTCAAGTAAAGCTCGGAAATCTTAAGCCAACTTTTTGAATGGTGAGTCATAGATTGTATTCATTCTTTTTTATAAAACTCTGGTTTGTAGTAACGAGATTTGAGATGTTTAATATTTGTGTGAGCACTGTTTTCCTTGTTTTATGAAACAAACCAAATAAACAAATTCGCAAAAAAGCCATATGATTTAAAAAAACTATATGTAAATGTGCAATTAAAAAGGTAGAGCTAAATAACAGCTAGCACTTCTTTTCCCAAACAAGGTTCACTTATTGTCAAAACCTGAATTCTAAATGATAACAAAATACTTAACAATAACTCATATAAGAAATTTGCTGTTTTCTCAAAGTGTTATTAAACAAAATCTGAGGACAACATGTCACCATGGAGCAACAGAAGAATTGTTTGGAGCAAAGACTCTGATGATGAAGTACACATGTTAGTGTCATAACAAATAATGATTCAAATGAAATGTATTTGAAGGACTTTGCACAAACTCGGATGATGAAAATTATGGGGACAAATCTTTACATGTACTGCTATTCTTCATGATGGACCTTCGACTAAAGAAATAAAAACTAAATGGTATATGCGAGTAAGACTATTTTGAAAAGGCCTGAAACCCAGACAATTCCAAGTGCTAATGAAAAAAGAAGCAGGTAGAACCATCTAGCATTCAACCTTCTGAGAGAAAAACTTGAAATGAATATGTAAACTGTATGATCTTTATAAACTGCAATTTTGAAATCTAAAGACCTTATATGTTCAGGAACCCAACAGGTCATCATGAACTGCCTTCTGCAAATCAGCATGAGGTTTTAAAAATAAAGGGCTTCAATACAGTCATTTTTGGACAGCCTCTATGTCTTTTAATGGAGATACCGACTAAGTGTTTAAGCAGGTCACCAAAATGTTCATACAGATACTTCAGTTGACTACAAATGACATTTCCTCTATCTAAAACAATTCTGTGATCAATATGTGTGTTGTTTCCTACAATAACTGTACTTTATCTCTTTTAATACACAGAAATCTATCAGCAACATCAATCAAATTAACTATTTAATAGCTGTGCAAACATAGCTTCTAGTATAAATGTTTCAATCTCTGCTTCTTCTGCATCCATGTTAAACGGAGCATTTTTCATCAGCAATTATATTAAACTGTCCCTTTTTTCATCAGTACATGTATCTATATTGAACACTTAAAAACCTTCTGGGTAACACAAAAACAGACAAAACATGCTCTGGTGTTCTCTCACCTTAACTTCCATAAAAAAAGAATTTAACAATGTGGAGGTATATACAAAAAGATTTAACATAACAAATGTTTTCACATAGAGCACATAGATATTGTAACGTTTATTCCTAGGTTCCCATGATCTGCAAACAGTTGTGCTATGTTGGTATCAAAGACGAGGCAATCACTGGTACTTATGGCAGTCTGAACACCGTCATGTATACTCCGTGGCGTAGCTTCCCAGGTGAGACGCCGACGATGGCCGTTCAATTCCAACCTGAAAATGTGACCAGGGAATAAGTTGTACAAAGTTTGGTAAGAAATATGGTCTTAACAAAGGATGACGTCCCAGTAATAAGAAGTCATATGTTCTTCTTTAAACTATATACACAACTGGACAACCTTAAAGTTTGTGATTCTTACTTTGAGGTAAATATATATCATTTATTTACAAATATGCTATTTGCCTACACTAATTTCATATCATGTCAAGCAACACACTCCTATAGCTATTTATTGGAGTCTAGAATTTAGAAACACGATTTTCTCATACATTTCAGCCTTTTCATTTGATATATTGATTTTGTAATGACTACTTATATCTTAAATGTTCATGTGTGTTAAATTGAATTCATTACTTGACAGAGAAATGAAGGTATATTATGTTACACAAGTGGTTATGCATGGTATTGACATCAAAACAATGTGTCCTTACTACATACTCAAATTTAGAAACACAAATAGAATAATTATGTGTTAAACTATGGAAACTTAGCTCTGACAGTATTTGCCCTAACAAGAGTCCATGGATTTGTTAAAAGAAAATATATTTCCACAAGTAAGCCTCACTTATGACACACAAGCTCAAAATGTATTCTTAAACGATTTAAAAAAACAAACAAACTGTAATTCTAAGTCTATCTACAAACAAAACAACATATCAAATCATAGCTATGACCTGAATCAATCTTGAACGTCTTCGAGACCTGTTAGATTCTTAAAGGTTAATGTAGAACCAACCTGTAGGCAAAGTTCTCTGCCTGTTTTCGGGTACCAATAAGTTGAACTATAGCATAAAACATGTGATGGCCTTCCACTTTTTCTTGTTTTTCTAGAACGAGCATGAAGTTGTGATTAAAGCATGACTGCATCATCACCCAATCTACAGCGCCGGGCAGGTTGATGTCAGTTGCTAGGAAAACTATGTCCTCTCCTGGTGGAAAAAAAACAGTTTATTTGGTAAAGTAGCAATTTAGTACAAGTCACACTGCATTATTTCATTTAGTTTGATAATATACAGCATATGGAAAAGTATGTATGAACTGCAGTTTGTATCTGTACCTACAAGTTAGTATAATGAATCCAATTTAGTATAGTATGTGGTACACTGACTTAAATACATTGTACTTTACATTATAGTAATGGCCGAAAAATACACTTAAAACTCTTTTTATTTCGTCTAAAAAAGATTGCTTTCTTGGTCAGGTTAGCATATTTTGCTATGTTTGCCCTTAGAGACTGATCATATAAGTGTTTGTTTCAAGAGAGACTTGTTATAAATGATAATAGAAAAATACACAATATGCATAGTCTCTACACAACATTGCACTGGTATTAACAATCCAACAACCTTTATTTGAGTTATTTTCATTTTGGTTTAGCGAGTTAACTACTGCCATTACCACACGCAGAAATATGGTCGGAAGAAAAGATTAAATGAATGTATCCATAATCCTATAGATATGTGTATAGACTGTACCTTGAAGAGTGGTTATGCTTTTATGTGAAGACATGAGGTGGGGCATAACCTGCTCTAAACCTCCTTGCCATTTACACGAGGCACCAGGACATGGACACGAATAAGGTCTGAAATAAACAACACAAACTTTAACCTCAATATAGTGTAGTCCTTATTAATGTTTCAAGATTTTCATAAAAATATATACAACAACATATTTCTTGCATGACTTTAATGTGCAAGTTCTCTCAACGGGACACACTGTTTATGGGTTTCTTGCAGGTCCATTCTCAGGTAATATTAAAAGTGTGTTATATAAAGATATTTGTAATGGTTTAGTTAGTTTGAAACCATGGTTGATCATCTAAAATCATACTATAAAAATAACGTTGATTGTTGTATTCACTTATACATGTAGTACTGAAGTTACCTACCTGTATTCACAAGTCTCCTCGTGTTCAGGTTTGTCTGTATGCAGGAGTGTTGTTAGGCAGCCATTGTTGGCATATTTACATGGAAAGTTTACAGTTGCAGCCACTTTTTCCATGGCCAAATTACGTATGTTGCCTAAAAGTTGAACAAAACAACATTTTTATTACCTTTATTATTGTGCATTTAAATAAAACACCTGTTAGATGTTGTTAGATTTTCAGGTTGTTGTTAGAAGTGATGAACATTACAAAATAACAGAGCTTTTTAAATGAATTTGTATTGTAAAGTATTGTTGTATACAGATTCTTCTTTGTTAAATGACAAACATTAAGACATCACAATAGACAATATTTCCCAAACTCGCACAACAATTTTTATCAACCGTTGAGAAGTTATAACTAGCACACAACCTACCTAGAGGTCCTCTACAGGTTGGACACATTGATAGTTTCTGTCGACAACTTTGACAAACAATGTGTCCACTCTGGCACTGCATAATTGGAGGTAGAGCATAATCAAAACACACAGGGCACTCAAAGTAACTCGCCAATTCCTGATTACTTGAGGTGGCATTTCCTGAAACAATACGTAGAAATAAAATACACTATTTATGACAGAGCCTTTAAATTTTTAATCTAACATTTTCGTTTCACAATAACTTATAAGCTTTAAATATTTACTTTACTTAAGCTTATTTTGGAGTCAGCAATTGTCCTACAACACTTATATTTCCTAGTCCTGTGGGTTTACACTAATATTTATAAATAGTGAATCTGAACAAACCTAAAAAGGTGATAAAATGTTTTGTACTTTTGAGAATGATAAACACTAAAAAAATGTTTGTTTGATAATAGTTCAACTGTCGTATACAAATCTATCCCTTTCTACAGAATCTTACAGAAAAAGAACAAACCTGCAGCTGCAACAGCCGCAGCTGTAACGGAAGCCTGAGCTGGCTGCATTAGACTCCGAGACTTGTTCCCTGAACCACCCTGCTTCATATTCATTGTTGCCTTGGCTGTAAGATAAAAAATTGTAATGCTAATGGTTTGATCTGTGAGTTTAACAATAAAGTAAAGAACCTAGTATTTACAATGTCAGAAAATTTACTAGTTACTACAGGCAAACCTGTCTACAGAGGTCAACCATGGGGAAACAGTAAACCATAATCCAAAAAGAAATGTTGAGTTGATCATGGGCCGAAACAATTACGTCATTTTAGGTGCTACGATGCATTAATAAACAAGAGCGAGCAGGTGTGCATTGTTTAACTTTACACACCCATTCTTATAACAGTAAGGCCATCTCGTTATCACCCATCAGCAAGATTACCGTAGACCTTACCCAATCGCCTTGATGTTGATAATTGTTTGTACAACATAGCATGGTTTCCAAATGCGCTAACTGTAAATCCCCCACCCACTTGTGTTCACGGTTAGAGCTACCATGTGTGTCACGCTAGACTGGGTTATTGATTTTACTCCCCACTTCACGTTTAGTTATAGCGGGAATCAGGGACCCGTAAAATTGTATAATATGCAGCCGCTATCAGATAGTTAGAGACTGTGTGTATCTCTCTTATCTAAACACACATAAATCTTATTTTGGACAGGCCCGACGGGCTGCAACCTTGTTAAGTTAGAGGGGCCTGAAATTGATTTTAACAAACCATGGGCCTCCCAGTCCTTGGAACCCTGAATGTGTGTGTATAAAACGCAGAATAGGGACATGTCAATAATTTGGTGATTCAGAACAAAGAAATCAGGTTGGCTCCTTCAATTTAATAATGATCAAGAACATTGTTCGAAGTTGTGGTCCATGTGTTGTACTAAATACAATCTACTTGATTATCTATCTTACAATAATGTCAAACCCCTGCTAGGAACCTAGACATAAATGATAAAGAAAAAAACGACTTTGAAACTGGATTATCTGGTACATGGCCGTCATACGGGCCCTTATTTCACAATTGGGGTACACTTATTATTGACTGTCTTAAGGCTGGCCGATGGCCACGGTCGACAGGTGACCCTTAGTCCAAGTTCGATTAGATATAGCAATTTTCACAGGACCTATTTAGATTGGCCGTAGTGGACAGGAAACCGCTACTCGCAAGTGTCGTTATGCACAGGTTTGCCTGTACTTTTAATCAGAACATATCATGTGACAACATTGCTTTGGCTCTACCATTTAACTGGACAAAGTGTAAATCAATAAATCTGATTTTTTTCTGAGCTTTCAAATTTGTTATATAAAAAAATAATCTGTGACTAATGTGTGCATGTTGTTATTTTTCTAATGAAGCGGAGCGTACTCACACGAACAGAAAAAACACACAGGCAAATCCAATACATTTTAATAATAATTATTAATATACCTCTACATTGAAAACACAGTGTTGGGATATATCATCTAAGTATATAATTTTACCTCTTTTAATAAAGACAGAGCAGAAATATCTGTTTCCAATAGTTTTATTATACATTCTATACAAGGTATACATCCTCCTACTAAGTGATACACATTGTCTTGAGTACTCGGATATAAACATGTTTTACCAATTCAGTTGAGTCCTAAGACAGGCATCTTTCGTACAGAGTTTATCAATAGTTTGGTGTCTTATCATAACGTTTGGTAACTGTCATTTGTTATTAACGTTCGCGGAATTGTATTGGTTTAAGCAAAAATCGAGACACCAGCATGTAAAAACGGTTAGCCCATCTTTTTACAACAATGAATCATTTCTGTTCAGGCTGTTGTTTTGGTTTTTCAATTCTCTGAAACAGAATCTGTGGACATTATAGGGATACGTGTAAGTATTCTGAAGATCCTTTACAAAATCAACTACAAGATGTGTTACCTTGTGAATGGTTATGGAAACAGCATTCTTAAAAAAGCTGGATGGAATTATTGACTTCTTTCTCCTTCCAAGATATTTTCCGAGACCTGTCTGTGTTCTACGTCACAATTTTTGCTTAAACTATTATGCTCGACTACAATTATTACTGTCGTCTCTTTTAGGTCAAACGCAACTAATTTTGAAGCGTCATTGTTTCTTTGTCACGCCGTGTTTTACGATCCGTTGAACAAAGGTTCAATCCCGACATGTAATTTATGTAAATAAAATATAAAACAAGTATGCATAACTGAAAGGGACACACGCATATTTTGCGTACGCGTCGATCCTTGACCGTGACTACCAATGAACCGGGAAGTCTTGTTGTTAGACTAGAAATTATTCAAACAGCCCCTTAAGTCCACCAAGCTTAGAGTACAAATAAATGGTTCCGTTGCACCTGTGCAGACAGAATTTAACTTTCCTATATAACATCAGGATGACCATAATATTATGTTTCAAATGTCTGAGATTTTGTTATTTGACATCGGTAATGGCATGAGTTCGCGGAGATGTGTACCCCCTCCTTTTATGGTTTTTTTAATTGTGCTTCCCCAAGAATTTTTTGAAAAGTATACCAAAAAGAAATGCTCCTGTAATTTCAGACATATCATTTTTCATTTCCAATTTACTCATTTGCGATATTTTATATATACTAAGTCTTGTCAATGATTTGCTATGCTTTCATGTGATGGTAATAGACTGACCCATAGGAATAAAATTTGCTTATTCCAGTACTTGGCCTTCGTTGTATGAAAATTGTTGCACAGGTTTCAGGCTCTATTAAAAGCGTTTCAGTCATCTATAGTCAATCTGTTATTGTATGTTCTTTGCTTTCAAATAGATCAACTTACAGTATATATTAAGTTGTACATTTCATTAACAGACTCGCAGTCAGCTATTTTCAACTGTTCTAACTATGTATACATTAATGCTTATTCACAATTTCACCAGTTTTCTATCATATGTGACAAAGTTAGTCAAAAATTTCATTCAATTTTGATATTGATACATTTAATAATTAATAATATATGATAATTCTTTGATCAATTTATTCAGTATCAATCAATTTACTTCAGGTAATATATAACAAAATGAGCAAATTTATAAGAATATTCAATCACTTGTAGATACCTATATATGCATATGTTTTCCCTAACATGTCTAATCAATGTTTTAGACAATCACTAGAAACAGACAGAAACTAACTGGAAACTAACTATAATGTTCAATATCAATGTACGTGTATGTGTACATTTTAATGTCAATAGAGATAATGTTATATGTTATATTGTTTTCAACTTAAAATCTGTTCTCTGTTAATTAACATACTAAATTTTGATGACACACAGTTTTTCTACAATCAAATATGTTTTATATCAAAGTTTAGTATACGTTTTATTCCTACATATTATACTCATTGTCTCCAAATTATAAGCTATCATATTGACCTCTGATCTTTGTTTCAAAAGACAATAATTTGCTGCATATGTGTCTCAGTTTACAACCCACTTGGCTTAAATTGGTCAGCTGTATACACTGAGTGTCCAGTAAAAAGTCGATAACCTCCTGTCAGGTAGATATCTCCAGGCTAGGATTACACAGTTAAAAGAGGGACTATATTCCAAGGATGGTACGTCTTGGGTTACAGTTATAAGCGTGCAGTCTGCTTGTATTTTTACGTAACTGCCGGCAATATTGTCATCAATGCTTTAAGCCGGCAATGAAGATAAAATGTCGGCAATCTCCGGCACGATGTCTGAGATATGAGAGACCTGATATATGAGAAATTTCATCCCCGGAACACAATATATAACCTGGGTACTGAGGATGAAGACATAACATACATACACTATAATATAGTTGCATGGTGGTGTAACGTTTAACTTAATGTTGGCTTTAAATGCCTGGCAGTGTTAATCTGTTCCATTTTTATATATATTTCTTAAATTGAAATCATAAATGTCTACACATTTCCTGAAACAACCTGAAACAATATTATGCTGACAACTTTATGAGCGCAGTTCTAGCATTTTATTTTATGATTATATACTATTTGTGTGTTAAAAGAGAAATCATATATGTATATATAATTATGCCTGTTTTATGACTAACGCCCACAACGTCTGATGTGATGCGGTGCACGTTCAGTGTGAGTGCGTGCATGTGTTCTTATTATTCCTTTGCGTGTGCGTTTTTTTCATCATTGAACTTTTTGGAGATAAAATGCGGATTTAAACTATAGTTATCTATGCTCTAGATTTACATATTAATTTGCTAGGATAAATCTATTTCTATATCATGCTCTTACAGTAAGTTGAGTTCTGACGTTTATTTTTATAAAATGTGCTATTTTAAATTTACACTTATTTTCTGAAGTTTGAAACAATTGTAAACACTATTCAATGCATTGTATGTGTTTAAAAAATGTCACCTCGTCCAAATATTGATTTTTACCCAGTAAACAGGATACCATGTTATCTTCAGTGTGCATATATATATATGGGTACGCTTGAACGAGTTTACCCGTCGTTAAAAGATGCTACTTCTCTAGATAGTAAATACAGATCACTGTACATAGAGGAATGAAATTAATGCAAGATCTACCATTCTGAATATAAATTACAAAATCTAAAAATAAAATCAAGTTCTGAATCAGGATGCTGCTATTCAATAACGAACACAAATACAATGTTCTTATCTTCATAAGGGCAATAAATTTATCTCTCTTTCAGCTTAAATGACCAACAAAGTCTGAAATCGATTTAATGTTTAGCAGAACCAGGAAGCATATGTTTCATTGGCTCGCACGAAAATCTTGTTAACAGAGGGTTTTCCCCTTTTCTTTCGGTAAAATTCGGTGGTAAAGACTTTTCCGAACACTGCTTATTGATTAGACAACGGAGATAAACGGAAATAAACGAACATAATAACGGAAACAACCGAACGTGTACTTCCTATTTCACAGTTAACTAGAGTTATAATAGCGAATCTTTCTACAATCTGATTTTGTGATATCTGGTTCAAAACGGCTTCATTCCATCGATTTCCAGGTATTTGATTTTCATCTTCAGTCGATGACCAAACTGATTATTTGACCTAAAAATATTATTGTTATCAGTTTTCGCGACTTTGACATTTTATTGGACATGTTGTCAACTCATATCTACCTATGTTCACACGTATATTGTTTGGCGACCAGCCATCGTAGCACTTGAATATGTATAAATAAACATTTCAAAGAGATTTCCATATGGCATTTCTTTGAGGTAGTTAGAGTAATCCCTACAGAGGTTGTTACTGTATGTTATGTTTCAATACCGATTGTATAAATACTGTATTCATAAATAATTAACTATTTTTGTTTTATTACTATAACAAAATGTTGGAGGTGATCATTGACATTGGCATATGCACATTTCTTAAATCAATAAAAAAATTAAACATAAACATGAATAATAATAAAGTAAATCATCTAAATCTTTATAAAATTTAATATTGATCTGTTTACATAATCCTTTAAACTTTTCCCATCTATGTACCTTGCTAATAGTCAAAGAAAATGGATGATGAGTTGAACTTTCATTTGTTACTTTATGGTGTATGTCCTTCCAAAAATATGTTTACCAGTCAGTCTTTAAGCTGTAAAGGTTTAAAGTTTAATAATTTTATGATTACAAAATTATGCAAATTATACACATCATTCTTGATGGCACGAATGTTCGTGTTTGATGTGCTGGTTAAGGGGGAAGAAACCACTAGTTTGACTTGTTGATCACTTGACCATTTAGAAACGAGTGTGTTACCTCTACACCAGTTAAACAGCCTTCAAGCTTACAAAATGTTTTGGATGATGCATAAATGAAAAAGTTTATCTCGGCAAAACTTGAAAGCTTGGAGTTAAAAAGAATGAAACAACAGTGGTATTAAGTGTTAGCAAATATTTTTTGTTTGTTTATAATAAGGATGCCTGCGAGTTAACCAGCACAAAATCTTCTATCCCATAGTCTTCAAAAATATACGGCGATTAACAATACTCTAAAACTTGCTAAAACATAACTTTGAGGATTGCATGTACTGGTATGTTTTAATGTTCTAAGAGTACCAGGTCAATTATAAATAGATGAGTGTGAATGAAATGGTTTGAATGAGGTCTACTTAGCTAGACATAGATTGTTCTAAACTTGTTTTTTAAAGTATAATAAAAAAGGCTACATATATTTTTCTAAAACTATTGAACTAATATTTAAACAAATCCTGGCAGTCTAATTTGCATATACATGTAAGAAATGTATGTAAACACTGATGGTTATTATTTGAAAAGTCTTTGATAAAAATAGTTGCCTTCAATGTTGCCTTCAAAAGTATGTCACAGTTTGTTGTTGTTGTGTATGATTATGGAGGTGTTATTTGGTCTAACTTCTTTGAAATGAGCATTTTCTAGTTAAAACTGAAGAAGAACCTCGCGTTTGTCGAATAAAGAAACTAGCACAAATGTGATGCTTGTTTATGATGAACTAGATACTAGCAGACAAATTGTTTCTACTAACAATTCCAATCAACACAAACTAAAGGAAAACAAATAGCTTCGATCAGTTCAAACCTTTTCTACCCACATTTTAACTGCTATTCTTTCAGTTTGTCCTACTCTTTAACCCCAATTTGCGGGTCTGTAGGTGATCAGATTTAGTCAGGGTTTGCTTTTTGTACCATTATCTTAAGTTTAAGTTCACAAATTGGAACTCAGGTAAGTAGTGCCGGCTTGAAACCTCACATATAAGTCTTTTATTAACTTTAGCATATTGACAGTTTTGAGTGTGAGTAAGGAGATATTTTTTGATATGTATAACCATATATGGAGATTTGGTTATGATTTCATGACAGATAATATCAGTATTACATGCGATACCCTAAATTGTATGTCTGTGGTTGAAGCATGGATGAAGAAAATCTTAAAATATGTAGATCTTATTGAGTGGGTGAACATAGATTTGGAGTTCTTATAATATTTCAGAATGTCAGCAGTTGAAGGTGTGTTATGTATGTACTTTTAAGTTTTAGTGGTTACCTAATGGTTGTGAGTTGGTCCAGTTTTTTTAAATGACATAAACATCAAATTAATAACTCAAACCTGAAAACAACAACAAACTAATCAACAGCAATGGTGTGAAGCCTATGAATTCAGGATTAAACAGTTTGCACAGCTTCAAAATCTGAATGAAAAATGAAGAGAAGCAGAGTAGGATCTATATGAAAGCCATGATTGAGGTGACTCATTTCTAACTGTTCTACAGATTGAACATTTTGCTATAGGCTAATATACATGTACAACCAGTCAGAAATTCAGGACAACTGTTGGGCACCACATGTGGTTTTTGGAAGTTTCACTGCATCCTGTTGTACCTGTTGGGTCCAAGAAACCTTTCAGTATCTAAATGTGGAGTGGATCCTTGTTTTGACAATAAAACTGTAGTTATAAATAAACGAAACTTTTCACAATGAATTCTTATATGTGAGATGAGCAGACTTGCGTTTTCTATACAAAAAATCTTATACAGAACCACAAAATGTAAAAATGCAGACAGGATTAAGTTATGTTAAATATTTGATAATTATGACTTTAGCATACGGATATTGCTCTATCTCTATTTCTGGTGCCTCGTATTATATTCTCTGTACCAAATGTTCTGGGTACTTAATATTGATTTTCTGGACAAACTTGTTTAAGATCAGGATTATGGGTATGGTGTTATAATATAAGCTGGATAACTGATTTAGTTTTATGGACCATATTTCTAAATAAAAGTGAGTATGATAGTTTAACATAGGATAGTCTTTCCAGTAATTCAACCTGATTCTCCTTTGAACCCATAAAGCTAACCATGCAAGTTCAAGCAGCTAGTGAAATTTTGTATTTAGGCTTGTAACATAAAGCATGCAGGAAGTGTATATAGAATTCTTCATGTAAATCTACTCTGCCCCGAGTCTAACAGTCAGTTGTAAATCTACTCTACCCCGAGTCTAACAGTCAGTTGTTGGTTGATTTGTATGCGTGATTTACATGTAGTTTTTAATTAAGGTCTGAAAGTGTTACATGGGAATAGGCCAATGTGAACTTATGTCGTGGATCTCATTTACATTGTATAGTTTTTGAAGGAAGTCAACAGCTAAAGGTATCAAATACCAGGTAAATTGTTTGCCTTATACCCTTATAGATTCTTCAGGGAATATTTGTTTTGTTGAAGCAGGTAGATGTTTATCTTTATAAGATTTGTTAGTAGTAAGGTTGTTTTTATTTGTAACTTTTCTTGGCCAATTTCCTAGTGACATCGTTTGCATCCTCCAAATGGTTTTACAATAAAAGGTTTGTTCAGCTGGGGACACTATTATCATTTTAAACCCATGTGTGGTAATAATTTGTATCTTTAAGTGTAGTTACTGTTACACCATTGGTCAGTTCTCATACCTATGTGGGATATCGGTCCTATGACAAGTCAATGAAAAGACACCCAGGTCAAAACATGAAGGCTTTATAGGGCCAACTATTCTAGTTATAGTACTCATTAATGATTGGAATCTAATGATGTAGAAAGTGTAAATAAATGAATGGAATCTAATAATGTAGAAAGTGTAAATAAATGAATGGAATCTAATAATGTAGAAAGTGTAAATAAAT
>ENA-OREC01000133-OREC01000133.1-marine-metagenome-genome-assembly--contig:-NODE-133-length-20741-cov-13.396680_pt1 | contig 20741 bp, 8 predicted proteins | sample MGYA00248626_ERZ508543 | MGnify/ENA primary metagenome ERZ508543 (study PRJEB26211, sample SAMN05518279) | marine metagenome | isolation source: Puget Sound, Washington, USA | host: Bankia setacea...
ATTGATAGAAGAATAGGTGAATGGAGTGATGGTGAATATATGAATTGATTGATAGTAGAATAGGTGAATGGAGTGATTGTGAATATATGAATTGATTGATAGAAGAATAGGTGAATGGAGTGATGGTGAATAGATGAATTGATTGATAGAAGAATAGGTGAATGGAGTGATGGTGAATATATGAATTGATTGATGGAAGAACAGATAAATGAATGTATGGATGGAACAAGTTAGTGTGTCATTTACTGAAATGGCAAGAGTAACACATAAGACAGACAACATCATTTTCGTTTTGTTTTATTGACTTTATTGCTACGTAATAAAAACTTTCCACTTAGAAAAGTAATTAACAAAAAACAGAACAATCATTTTAATAACAACAATAACAATGTAAATACAGAAACAAATAGTCAACTATCATTAGACATTTAAATGGGACAAATGGATTGTAATATATAATATATATATATATATATATATATATATATATATATATATATATATATGAGCTTTGTTAAAACATGAACTACGTGTAATGAATAAAATAACAACAAAGCCTTTCTTCCTAAACACAAGCACTCAACCAACAAGAATCAACCTTTCAAACTAAAGAAACACAACCCTAACAATAAACTTCGAATTAAGAGATTACATGTTCAACACTTGGCTGACATGTCTTTTCCCTTTTATTGCACTTCATTTTTAAGCATAAATAGGTGAAAGTCACATGAAGGTGAAGGTCACCTATACATAACATCAATCTACATATCCTAATATCAGATGACATGGAACTTTGGAGGGGGTGCAAAACTACACTACCAACCATATACATTACATCGACACTCTACCTTTTAAACAGACCAGCTAAACAAGTAAAGCTATTGTAGGACTAATTGGTCATTTGTAATAATGATCTTACTAGTTACATTTGTATTTTTAACAACGAAACAAACACAATCTCTGCCAACCTAATAGTAATGATACTGGTGATAAATAAGTGCCATTCACAACTAATTGAACTAGTAAAAGCAGTATGAGACACAAGACAAAAAACCAATCATATATTTATAAACGTGCATCGTACCAAAACCAATGATATATTACAACCGGAAAACTTCTGGATTGCATGTTCAATTAATATGTAGATTTAGAATTAGTTACAATCAACTAAATACAGATATTTTGTTCAAAACATGTCACACAACTCAACATGGTAACAGTGCCTTCCATACACTGAACACTTTCTCCACTTAATTGAACACAATCATTAACTGAATAAAATGTAAAGTACAGAAGGGTTTACAGGTTATATAAGAACATATTGAATAAGCAAACATTTGGGATGGCAAAAGTGTTCAGGATGGATATTCCATTTCTCTTTATTCCACTTTTCTCTTTTGGAGCCTTAATTTGGTGAAGTTTCGGTTTTCACTGCACATGTATTTTTAAGTTAATCAATAACGTAAATCAACATAAAAATATTCATCTTTGAGCGTCTTATAAAACTGGTCTGGTCCCTTGTAGAACTCAACATCTGGTCTATTGTAGAACTTATCATTTGGTCTCCTGTAGAACTTATCATCTGGTCTCCTGTAGAACTTATCGTCTGGTCTCCCTTACAAGTATATCAGTTGCGGCAATCATGTTTTTCTCCCTATCCATGATGTCACGTAGCTTGTTCTCCTCATCCACGCTGTTACACAAAACAATAAATTTACTGTTCTTGCGTCTAGCTCGTCCGCGCATCTGTATCAGAGCTGTCACTGTGGTGGGCGGGTACATACTGATCACATGATCACATTCTGGCCAATCAACTCCTTCCTCTGCTACTGATGTTGCAATAATAACCTGTAAAAGAATACATTTTTTTTCAGTTGATCACTGATGCTTTTTGGTTAAAAAAATGCTTTATTCTTGAAAAAATAACTGAGCTGCTTCAAATATTTAAAATTTAAAACTGGTTCACAGCTAAGCCAAACTAATCCCATATCAACCAATGTTTAATAAGCTTCATACAATTATGGAGTATTTGGGATTTTAAATCTAGCATAAAACACGCACAGCAGATAACAATGATGTCCCGTCAATTAAGTTTCGAATTATTAAAAGCTAAAACTCAGGGAAATAAATCAAAGGATGAGAGTGTAATCGTTTTAAGTGTTATTCAATAAAGAAGCAGATAGATCCTATTTTGCATTCATCGCTCAAAATGCTTTCATTGAAATGACAAAACCTATTAAACAATACATATTAGTTCTCTTTATGTAAAGCTTGGTTGCATAATGAAACAAAAGCTTGATCATAAATGACAGGCAGACAAATCATTTTTAGATATTAGATTTAATCCACATACAATGCACAGATCTCTAGCAATCAAAGTTGAATCCATGGTCATTCGATTCACATATCCAATCTGACAAAATTTGTTAAGGAGATAGATTTCACCGGATATCAATGACAATACAGAGCTTTAATTATACAGAATAAAGGATATAATGTTGATAACTTGACTTCTGTGACAACATTGCTCTACTTGTCAGACTATTGAATTATCTACACAGAAATGATTCCATCACATGAAGTTGTTTGTAACCTGAGTAATATAACCTTTACAACATTTGTTATAAGCTAATACTTTTAACAAGAGGGTTAAGATGGCCTCGAGGCGCTCACCTGAGACAACTGAATATCACTGCCGCCAGAGCATTGTTACTGTTTAAAGACTGTGATTCATTATTCATATACTCAGTGTAATGAAATACCACTCTTAACTAATAACTCCACAAAGTTGGATATATCTTGTCAATGCTACAATTCTATAGAGTTTATCCAAAGTTTATGAAGAATCTGTATGCAATATCTTCTGATACAAGTGGCCAGTGTTCAATTAGTACTACTGAAACTATTACATTTTAAGAACAATTTCCTCCACAAAACATTTTTATTCTTAAAGAAAAAATGAAATATACAGTTGAAAGTTGTTCAGAATTCAAATAAACTAAAGTTTGACCTTTCATCTGAAACTTTCCTCAGATGGGAAATTTGTTTAATAGCAAGTGTAGATTTTTGATGATGTCTGATCAGAACACCTCATATTGAGCTCAAAATGGTTATACATATTTACCAATTTATTTATAAAGAACGACTCATTATCAATATTTCCTTAAGACAAAACTAGGACAAATCTGAAACTCTGGAATCAGTTATATCGGTATACATGAAATTTCATGGCTAAGCTAAGAGACATTTAAGTTGAAACGTTGATATCATCACTAGCCTTTGTGCATAGTTTATGAAAATATTAATTTATTTGTTGGTTTAGGGTTCTTTGTTTAAGTTGCCCACTAAATCAACAAAAATGAGTGTGCCACGAAATAAAATAAGTTCACAATATTACCTTAACTCAAAATGTGTACATTAATCTTGGATCTGATCTTTCCCCAAATATTCAGACCATTATTGCTCGGATTTGATTCACTAAAACAACAAGGGCCAAAAAATTACCAAACTAGTTTAAACAAAATAGATTTTAAGGTTAACAAAAAAATAGTCGATGACGACTATAACTATAACTTGACTATAACTTGGATATAAAGAATATCATATCAATACAGCCTCTTCTTAACCCTCCCCTTATCAGCCTTGCCTATTATTTCAGGGTATCACATTTAAGAGACATAACCTTTTTATAATTACCTGATACATGTACTGTTTGATTTCCTCTAGAACTCTCTTCTGCTGTCGTACACTCATACCGCCTGCTGCTCCACTACTACCATGACCAACTACTGTGGCTGTTCTAAGTCTTGCCCTGTGCATCTTGGGAGATTCCTGACACAAAGAGAAACAAAATACCATGAACAGGGGAAATTAATGAAAACCAAACAAAAGAATCAGTCTGCTACTAATTTCAAAGTGGTTTCAAAGTAGTCGAATAAAGTTTAAAAATGGTTTAATCTAGTTCTGTGATGTGATGGACAAGGTCAAGGTAACCATAATTCAAGGTCAAGGTTACCATAGTTTATCACTACTGGTTTATAAAGGATAATTTCAATGTTCTTTAAGATTCCTTAATCAAAATTCAAGAAAATTGGGCAGTTGTCTATAGTGTTTTTTAGTATCAAATAGAGCCAAACTGCTGATATATAATCTTTCATTTTCTAGAAAACCTTGTTCAATATGAAAGCATTGGTCAATATCATTAGAATTTGTGGAAAGAAAAATTCTATTCTAGGTTTGATCTGTTGATCCAAATAGATACAGTAGAAGAGATGTGTGTCAAATCTCAAAGGATACCATCCCCTTCCAGGATTACTAAAAATCTCCCTTGAAAAAATTAGGACTGGGGTAATCCTCCTTCATGCACATCCTCAGGTTACTACAATTGTGTAAAGTTATGAGTTAATCTGTTAAGGAGGAGTTGGGCTTATAAGACATATGAACTGATGAACTGGATTAATCATATTTACCCCCCCCCCCCCACAACAAAAAAAAAACCCCAACCAATATTGTTATAACAAGAGATGTTTGTAAAACATTATGCCCCCTAAAATGTCTTTCTGTCACAGGTGTTTTGTACAACTAAAGTAGTCAGTTCAAAATAAGTTGCACAAATGTATGAAGAAGAAATTCATTTTGGGAAATTGTTACTGAAACACCTAGTCTTTGGCCCATTTGACCAGTGACCTTGACTTTTGACCCAGTGACCTCAAGGTCATTAGGATCCATATGCTACCCACGATGGATGTGTGGACCAGGTATGAGGAAGGTAGGTCTAGGCGTTCTCAAGTTATTGATACGTTTTGGCACATTTGACCCCAGTGACCTTTGACCCAGTGACCCCGAAATCATCAGGGTTCCTTTGCTATCCAGGATGGATGTGTGGACCAAGTTTGAGGAAGGTAGGTCAATGCGTTCTCGAGTTATTACAGACCGATCTATAAACTATGTTGTACCTGTTTGAAGTATTGAGTATATTTACCTCCAGTAACTTTGACAGATGATATGCTGTGCTCCTCTGTTTCACCAGTACCAGAGAGATTCTCCTGTCGTTTTGTCCACAGTCAAAGCTTGTTAGTTCTTGTATCAAATGACAGGCATGTACATCCATCGGGGAGCCTTCATCCGAGCCAAAAGAAGTCCTGAACTGTGTGTCCCGATTCTTCTTCATCAGCTCCCTCAAAGCACCGGTGGGTAGACCTAAACTCTTTGCAAACCTAAAACCATGTTCTGTTTCATTCAGTTCTTTCAAATCTTTCCAAGCACAAATTATCCCTCCGTCATACAGACTGCTTCTTGCCATACAAACGTCCTGCATGTGATTCTGGAAATATGAAAACTCAACTTTCCCAACATCCCCTGTGTTCTCTAGCATCATTATACTGCTTTGGATGACATCAAGTTCACCCTCAACAAAGTCATCAGCAAGCATTCTCAGGATACTGTCTTGCATGCCAGGCTTGATCTGCTTGTGAATATTCATGTAGTACTTGATAGTTGATATCTCTAAGAATTTCAGTATGCAGTATACAATATACACATTAAGTTCATGCCTGAAGGTCGTACAGAATTGGTCACCCTTTTGGCTTTCCCCTTCTCTGTTCAGGGTCTTCATTTCCATTCTGGCATTTGATTGTAATGCTTGGAGAGTTTTAACACATTCCGGTTGCTGCACCACACACATACGCACACCTCCCATGTTCTCTATCAATTTGCGTAACATCTGTATTGTCTTCATCAAATCAGATTTTCCGGCCGGTGAAGCTGTGAGGCCTAGGATTCTTGGTAAGTCCATATCATACTTCTGCAGCTGATGTTGGTACTTTGCGAGCAGAGAATTGAATGGATGGGCTTTCTCACAGTGATGGGCCTCGTCAAACACAACCAGGCTAAAGTCTTCCCAGCGTAGTACACCCTTCTCTAACAGGTTCTGACAAAACCCTGAAACAACAATTAGTAAACATGAATAAATCATACCATAACGTTGAAAAGAGCTTTCATTCATGTACAATGTTTATAACTTGAAATGTAATTGTTTTAATAGGAATACTTTACATATTACCTACAGCCCTAAATAAAAGAGTTTAAAGTTGTTCAATAGCATATAGTATGGGCTCATAAAGTAATGTACAAATCTGCCAGTTTCAAGTAAAAGTATACACATATTCAATCTAAAATACTGTTTATATTACTAGTTCTTACTATTAAGACAAGAAGCCACTGGTTGATCTTCACAGGGTGATCTTCACAGCTGGATATCGTTGTAAGTTAAAGAGTAAAGGTCGCATGCTTCATAGCTAACCGCTGCCAAACACAAATATTTACCTGCTGTAACTACAACGACATCATGTTTCCATAGAGGTACTCCACCTGTACTCTGCTGGCCCATACACAGACCAGCAATACGTATAGGCCGCCTTTCAAGATCGCCTAATTCCTCTCCATTTACATTGAACCTAGATAAAAGAAATGAAGAATATTGACAACTCGTTTGCACTCCTTTAGCAGCCATTACCTAAGGAGCTGTGTGGTGAAGTGATTCAATCCCCAACTAAAGCCTCCCATTGTTTCATTGGACACAATCCTTCAACCTGATTGCTCAGTACTGGTTAGTTCCAGGAACGGTTTGAAGCAAGACTTCACAATCATACTAAATAATAAACAAACACTGAGAGCCTTCTGGTAGTTAGTCATTGACATTTATGTTTAACAAGATACTCCAATAAAGAAAGTTCAAGTGAAATAACCTACTAAGTCTTGTTTTCCTTCATGTGATCTCAAAGTCTAATACAACATGTACATGTATTATAAGCTGAATAATTTAGTTTTAAAAATATTATTTTGAGTTCTGTTGAAACCATCTCTAGAAGCAAAGCACAATTCATAAAAGATACTCATAAGCTCCAGTGTACCCATCAATATCAATCAATGTAAATGTTAGTATCAAACTTGATGTATGTATATCAGCTCGCTATCTTCTGTACTAATATAACTGCTCTTGAAAATTAATAAAAAGCAAAAACATTGTGATGTAATGTTGTGCTGTGTAAAATATATACACTATGCAGTATTACCTCATATAACCATGGTCTCCAATTTCTTGCTGTATATATTTAGATTGTTGGAACACCAGTAGCACTTTATCAACCAGGAAAAGGATGTTTTTGCTGGGGTACTTCTTCAACATAAAACTCATCGTCATCACTGATACCATGGTCTTACCAGTTCCTGGAAAAAACATTTAAAATGCCTTTAAAAGAAATGTTTGTCCCTTTCTTCAAAATAGCATTTGATTAACAACAGACACAACATACTCGCTAGTTTTTGACAATCATGTATATAGAATCCAAATTCAAAGTCATCTGAAGGTCAAAGTCATATAAAGGTCAACTTAAAAACTTGAACATGTTGTGTGTTGCAATGGGAGTATATAAATAACATGAGGGAATATGTTTATCAAAGTTATGCCTAATAGGAACATTTTTGAGAAACAGAGTATAACATATAAGTAACAGGCATGTTTTGCAGGTATAAAAGTTAAATATTCACCACTATGAGCAGAGACTCAGAAAACACATCAGTATTTAAAGAAAGTCACCCTTAGTTGAATAATTGAATAATCAAGAATACAAGTAATCACCTGTAGGTAAAAACACCAATGAGTCATCTGCAATGGCATCTCTATACAACTCTAACTGGTAATTCCTAGGTTGTGTGACAGTGGATGGTCTGAAGTCATAGGGCACTGTTCTCACTGTTAAGTGTTCTCTGACTGGCGCAGGTTCTGTACAAACTTTCTGCAAGTGACGCTTTCCTTTCAAGTGACTTTCATAACTTTCTTGGGTGTTCATTGGTGCGCGACATGTTTGGCAATAGAATGCGTGAGTTTTTGCGTAAGGGTTGGCATTACTGGTGTTTGTGTTTTCATAGTGAAATGGGTAAGTTGGCGCTTGTACATCACTATATCTTCTATCAGATTTTCCTTGTGACGAAATAGTTTTGTTTCTAGTTGAAAAAGCAAGTTCAGACATCTGTCCGCGTGGTCTTGAACCACTTTCACTCTGAAAAACATTAGAGTCATCCGTCAGATTAGCAGCACTGTCATTGGTAAAAGCATACCTATCTGGTAGAGCAAAAGGTGAATCTGTCATTTTTAGTTCAAAAGGAGAAGATGGGCCATCTATGGAAGGACTTGAAAGCTCAGGAGGTAGAAACTCATCTGGAAACAGTTCTTGAGACAGAAACCTATCCAGTGGGGATTCAAACATGTTACTTTGCCTCATACTAGGAGAGAACCCGGGCCTTGCAGAAATATATGTGGCAGGAGGAGGTAATTCTGATCTCACAGCAACAGATGGGTTATTAAGGGTCAGATTAGAATTTCCTACAGCTATTGGCATTTGTGTTATCCCAGATTTGGCTAGTTTCGCTAAATGTCTAGGTGACCTTTCATGGATCTCCAGTTGCTCTCTTGAATTCAGTTGACACCCACATATATTGCATGTGAACCAACTTGTTTGGTCACATGGCACCCCTAGAGGCCCTACTGCTTGTAGCTTTTCAAGTTTTGCTGTATGTGCTGGAGAGTTCTCATGGATCCTAAGTTGTTCTAGACTGTTTAAACTGCAGTTACACACTTTGCATGGATACCATAAAGTCTTGTCGATACCTAGGGCTTCATTTTCTTCATCAGCCATTCCCGACATTTTCCTATGCTGGGCACCTAATAAATGTTGTTCATAGTTTCCCTTAGAGGAGCATGGCACTTTACACACTTCACAAAAGTTGAATTCAGATGTATTAATACACTGAAGCTTTTCTAGGTTGGCTTTGTGTATTGGACTTGCCAAATGCTCTTTTTTGGCCTCCAAACACTGGAAATGTACACTGCATACCTTACATACAAGAAAATCATCTGATGTCCCAAATCTAGATTCAAAACTTGCTATTACAGCCTGTGCTCGTTTGACTTTTCTATGAATTTTACCAGACACATGTTGATCCTTATGTTTGCGGGAAGTGAAGTCGACTTTACATATCAAACATTGCCCTGTGCCTAACCTTTCATCAAAGTAATAATCATCTACTTCTGGTGCTGCTGCTGAACCAATTGGCTGGAATCTTTGAACAGTTTCAATCTTGTGTTCTGCTGACTGTTGTATACCACTATTATATTGTTTTGGCTCTTTGGCTTTCATGTCAAATCCTATTCCCTCTCCAGTAAGACTGTCACCACTTTCAGATCGTACATCATCGTTAGAAGGAGATGGAAAATAGTGGTCAAGATCTTCACTTCTTTCATTTGTAAAGTTATTGCCTGGTGAATATGCAGAGTTGTTCAAAGCACCATATAAGTTCAGACTTGCAGAAGTTTCTGAATCATTTATTGGTTTTGTATCAACATTAACAGGTTTATTCCACATCTCTTTAGGAATTGTTTCATTACCTATACCGTCATCACCAAATCCTTGTGATTGGTCATATGTTGGTTCCAGTTTCACATCTGTGTTCACTACCTTTTGTTTCAAACTTTCGGTAAACATCATTACTCCAAGGCCTCTCCCTCTTCCAATAGGAAATGATGGTGGCGTATAGTCCAGGTTATTTTTAACTTCTCTGTAAGCCACTGTTGATCTACTGGATGATAGATCACTTTCAGTTTTGGCTGTGGAGAGAGCAGTTGAGGCAAATGATCCTAGTGACAATGTCTCTGTTTCTTCTAAATGATATCTAGCTCTTGCAACTTCATCTTCACGATCATCAAAATCATTAGAAGGTTCCATACAAGTTGCTCTTGACACGTTTTCAGATGTTATACCAAAGTTCTGCATTCCTTCTGTTAAATCATCAACCTGGCTACTGGAATATGCTGCAAAAGGCTTGATTAATAGACTGATATTATTATCTAATCTGTTGTCATCTGTGTTGGTATTGACAGAGGCATATTGCTCATTTCTAAAGCCATCAAAATTAGGTTCTTTTTTTACAATGATTTTTTCTTGTGTATGATACTCAAGCAAGTTTTGTTGTACATTTTCTCTCCAATCCTTTTCTCTGATATGACTACTGTTGGAAAATTGATTAGCTGGTTGGTTGCTAATTGGACATTCAACTGTAATGTTAACAGGACTTTCAGTGCTTTGATGTGCATGAAGTTCATGGATTCTTCTTATGTTCAAGTTTTCCACGTTTCTTAGGTGTTTCTTGCCTTTATCATGATCTTCTTTATTTTGTTGGCTAGTGCATGATATGCTGCATATTTCACAATAAAATGATGCAGGGGCGTTTGGTGTTTGGTTGGTTATCTGGGGCTGATTATTTCCTTCATCTTTGTCATCCCATTCCCTTCTTCTTCTTTCAACCAAGACGAGCTGATCGTTGTGTTCCTTGCTCTCAAAATGCCATCCTTGATCTAGAGGACCTCTGAATGTTTGTCCACATGCTGTACAAGTCAAGCTAGGATCCACGCCCCCTTGTCTCTCTAGCAACATCAATACTTTATTTATATGTTTATCACTGGCAATATGCTCTTGTACCTGTATGAGACCATTGAAGTGCATCCCACATATGGCACAGCTATGACGGGTGTATGCCGAAGCTGCTGCAGCCACTGTTTGTAACTGACTTGCAGCTGGTTTAATACTGATCCCTATATGAACAGGATCAACATGCCAGGAATACTTTGTCTTGCTCACCTTTTGATGTCTTTCCAATTGTTCTGCTTTTTTCTGGTGTTTTTGTCCTTGTATATGAGACTGTGCATGGGATTGAGATGTCAACTCAATATTGCAGAGGTTACAGTAGCCTTTACTTGTCAATCTGCTGAACACATATTCTCTGTCAGTAGGGTCTTCATTAGCTGCTGTGTATCTCGAGGAACTTGAATCTCCAGAGGTCGTCGAGCTATTACTGCTTAATTGAGGGGAATAACTCTGCATGGATCTGCGCTTTTCCAGTGTTGCATAATGACGTGGGGACTGCAAATGGTTCTGTAGAATACTTTGGGTATCACAGACGATGTGGCATACTGAGCAATACGTCCCTGAAATAGATGTGATATTGGTGAAGCACGAAAAATAGATAAAACATGTCATTTAGATCAAAATAATAGTAGTGATTAACTTGAAAACAGCAAGCATTTCACAATTGTATAATCGTATAATAATTATAATCCAGAACAAACTATATGATGGGGGTTGCAAATCAACTACACGAACTGGCAGTACAAATAATGTATTCTAGACTATGCAGTTTTGTATAGTAAACGCTTGGAAATGTTACAAGTAAAATAAATAATTTGAAAATGTTTTGAATGTTTTAAATGTTCTACTATCCATACTTTGAACACAAACATCTATTTCAAAACTCACGGAAACACTCATTTTTATGAAACTAAACCTTGATTACATAGTGAAACTATTGGTTTGTACTGCGCTGGAATTGAGAGAACCCAGCATCTGTTTGATAGGATAAAATTGAACATTCAAAAGATGCAATGATCAATGTTCAGACCTAAGGTAAATGCTTCTAAAATATAATGATTGTTTTACAATGGCTATGCTTAAACATGTAATAATTGCATTACAATTACGTTAGTGGTGCTATCAGATTATAATTGAGTTTACCATACATGTACAATGAAATAAAATAAAATTAAATTAAATGTCTATACATTTTAAACCTCTTTGTTCAAACTTTTAATTTACCTCAGCAGGTAAGCTGCTGATAAACATTCAATAAATTATGTACAATGGACACTAGTCATGTGATTATAATGTATCTGTACATGTAATGAACTATCATTTCAACCAGCGTTTGACACTAACTTTTCAAATCAAGGAGTCCGAATGAAAATTAAGGAGTCCGAAATTTGAAACATCAAAATTCATGCATATGTGTATGTGTTTTTGGGGAGAAGTTAAGGCTTGTATCCTTTAAAAAAATCCTTAAATATGCAGTTAAACTTGTTTATAAAAGTGTTGTGTTCCATGGGTCACACGATTGAGGTGTTCCAGTTTGCATCTAAAGACTTTTAATCAGTTTTAAAATATATTTAAAACTCGTTAAACGACTAAAATCCACAACGCAGCGACGATTTGTCACCTGTTTTCGCGATGTCGCCATTCACAAAATTGCTGTGTTGAAAACGCTTCATTCTTCGAACCAGAATACTTTTGTGGTTCTTAGTTAAACGTTGGTTAAGAAATACTGAAACTGTTCGTTCTGAAAGCTAAACAATCGTTTTTGACGTTAATAGTGTTATCACTACGTCCCCGCGGTAGGCCTACTTGTTAAAAGTCTGACACAGGCCTATATACTTTTTGAATTGTTTTAACACCATGGATGAATGAATGACAACCCATTCAACTACATGTACCTGTAATTATCAAATATATTGTACAAGAGACCCTTCAGTGCATATTGGAGTGAGAACATTAGTAAAGTGTGTGTAATTAATACAGCTGATTACAATTACTAATTATGATTACCCCAGGTCTGGTGCATACATAGCTGTCAAGGCTCAGATGAAGCTGAGAGTGAGAAAATATTCTAGGGGATGCAGGGACATGGTCCCCCGAAATAAAATGATTTCTATATCGATTGTGGTGCGTTTTGGGCACAATTTCAGTCAAAATATTTTACCAAAATTTCATTAGAATTGCATGATTTTTTTCAAATCAAGCAGTTGACACCTAACCTTTAAACTCAAGGAGTCTGAAAGAAAATTAAGGAGAGCGAAATTAAAAAAGTAAAATGCATGCACTTGTTTATATAAATCCGTTTTTGGGGGGTAGTGTAGTCTGTGTTTTTTCCACGGGTCATGCGATTGAAGTATTTCAGTTTGCATCTTTACACTTGTATTCAGTTTCAAATTCGATTTAAAACGCGTTTACATGACTAAAAGCCGCAATGAATCGACGATTTGTCATCTGTTTTCGCGACGTCGCCATTCACATAATCGCCGTGTCGAGAACGCTTCATTCTTCAAACCAGAATGCTTTTATGGTTAAGAAATACAGATAATGGTCGTTTGGAAAGCTAAGCAATTGTTTTTGACGATGCAATAGTGTTATCACGACGTCCCCGTTTTACTTGTGCAAAGCCGGACACGGCCGCACGGTCTTTCTGAACTGTGATAACAACGGAACGCAGGATAAAAAACTAGAAATAATGATCATCAAAGAATGCTTGCCATGTACATTCCCCTTATGATTAACTTTATAAACCTTTATTTTTAGCCATTTCTTTCCATGACAATTTTCACCCACGGCGTGGAGAAACTTCTCTATGAACTTAACTTCAGTAATAATAACAAGTTCTGCAACTTTTTCGTCCATATTGTTGATTAACGAAGTCTCCGTTGTTATTGTTATATCCAAAACTTTCAAGTTTGAGAAACGATTGCAATATTAATCTCATTCTTTCCGACAACGTGTGCGTTTTTGCGGCAAAATATGACGATCATAGTTTACAAAATAAAGAAAGAATCAATGTTTTATTTGTGATGATATAACTAGATATGAATGAGATATGTGGTAAAGAATATTTAATAACCATTTAAGATGAATAAATTGTTTAAGCTTGTGAAAAAGGGAAAAAAACACGTATGGAAGGCCGACACAGATGTCTCGGACTACCGTTAGTGTCAAATGCTTTTTTTAAAAGTTTGTTTACGAGATAACAGGGTATTTCTGACATATATAGCAATATACGACTGCACCACCATAAGCATTTTGACGCTCAGTTTTGAGGAATCGAGCTACTTATAGCACTATCAGACGCTGTTTACATTGACGCCGGGTAACAATTTTTTTGTGTTAGTATTCATGTGGCTAATATTAGATCAGACACAACTCATACACAAACTAATGGTTTGACCGATTTATTCATAAAACCGTCATATTTATTTCGTAAATTTTGTTATAATTGAAATGCGTGAGAAATTACGTAGTCAGCGTGAGACCGTGATTTCATTGCCAAAACTGTGAGACTCATGGCAAAACCGTGAGACTTGACAGGTATGTGCATATGCAGTGAGCTTGATTATATTTACATTGTATATAAATTTATCTATATCTATGTTGTTATTGTTTATTGTTGATGCATGGTGGAACCAACATTCAAAAATACCAAATGGAGCTTTACAACTATTTTTCTTCCATTTTTTCGATTTCTCATACCCATCAACTTGTAAGTTTATCATAAACCTTACCCGAATTTCTTGCAATCCTTGCAGTTTCTTCTTTTTTCATATGTTCCTGACTGATGAAATGTTGGTGAGCTGGTACTGCTCCACTAAATCTTTTACTGCATATATCACACTGCAGTGGTATCTGCCTAGAACTCATAGCCATTCTTCACAGTCCTCACCTGTTATAATATAGACAAGCTCATGTAGTAATTACTGTAAGATTATGGTCATTTGTTAGCCCCAAAAACCAAGATGAGATGGGTTATGTTCACTTTTGCCATTCTAAACAACTTTTGATTACATATGATGTATAGTGGCATAGACTTTGTTACAATGTTATAAATTTGGATTAAGGTATTGAACATTTTTTTGCCATTTTGCTGTCATGCTAGTGATTAATAGCACAAGGTGTTTCAATAGGCATGTTCGCTGTCTGTTTTGTTTGAGCTATTTTGATTTGTATTCAATTGCATATTCCTGGTTACACCCAAAAATGTTGCATGTTCAACTCACAACAAACATAATGCCTAAATATTTGTATATATCGCATTGAAAACTTTTGAAATTATGTTGTAATGTCAACATGTCTTGATCAAAGATAAAAGATTGACAGTAAAAGATTCAAACAGAAAGTAGAAATTAAACAGTGGTTAACTTTTTGTTTAACAAATACCAAGTTGAGATAAAAACATCGAAAAAATGTATAGCTGTATCTGAGTCACTTTGTACATGATGCAAATAACTATACATAAAGAATATAATCATAATTAAAAAGATGTTCAACTACTTACCTCTGTCTAAACTGTTGTCTGGTAAACATGGAAAATCCCGGTGCGTCATGCGTAAATTCTTCGAGAATGAACCAATTTTTGTTTTTCGAAAATCAGCTAAACGTTAGACCTGTTATTGCATTATAATACAACTTTACGATGGTAGTGGTTTTAAAACGGGTAATATGATAAAGATGATGCATTTATGATTTTTACGAGTTAACTAATCTAGTAAAAGGTCAAATGTGTAAAGGTCAGAGACTTTTTAATTGAAAACGAAAGTGAAAGTACGAGAACAACAACACCTTAATAGGTCAAATGATGTTTTTTTTAAAGATCAATCATTAATACGTACGTGTTTGGTTTGAATAATCCACAAACTGTCTAAAATACTGGTTGATATTATTCCCTCTGAACTGAGACACCTACCATTATCTTCTATTTTAAAGAACGATAACCCGAACGATAACTCTTCAAGTCTTGGAAACTATTCTATAACATTAATTATTTGGAATTTCTAATATGCCCTGCTCTTAATTAAAAAATGGGTAAGCAGGAATCGTATGATATTGAAATGATTAACTTAATATTGAAAAATTAAAAACGGTCAGTTTTAGCTTCAAATCCTTCTTAACCGATACATGGATACATTTTGTTTTATACGAAGCGGGTAGGTACTAATTGAAAAAAATATGATCATTTGTTTCACCAAATCAAGTTGGTTAAAATATACACATTCATAAAATACAGTACTTATATTTGTTGCCAGCATCATATCGAAAAACAATAAACGGGTGCGTATAAAACGAAATTCGAAACAATTTGGATAATGGCTCTACACATTTTATTGTAGCAACAAACAAAATGGCGGCTTCGGAGCAGGTTTGAAATTGAGTTTTTGTAATATTCGAAATTCCAAAGGCTATCGAGCAATTAAAACTCACGTATTCCGATATAGTGTTTATATGTATTTGTTCAAATTATTTATATCGTTTTAGCTTCACATCTCGGCTCTAGCTTGTTGATAGACAAATAATCACGATATGCATTCAATTAAAAAACAGGTGTTCATGATAAATGTTCCCATCATCATTAAGGTAAGCTTACCGTCCACTTCGTAACGGATTTGTCTTGGTCAGTTTGAAACCACTTGTTGGTGGTTTAAGTTTGTATTGGTGGTCATTTTCTAACCAGTTTATAAATAATGTATTGGATTAATAACCATTGCGGTAAGAAACTTAGATTACATACTGGCGATTTTTTAAATGTATTTACAATACCAAAAATGATTAAAATAATCTATAAACTGGATAGGAAATGACCAACAAAATGACCATAAGTGGCAGTTATGAAATGACAAGCTTAGAAAATTACCACCTCCCAGCACGATTTATACAAATCTAGGTTTTTAATGTATGCTTTCATGAAAACCCACCTTTCACGTGTAACAGGATTGGTCAATTATACAGTAAAGTTAAGACTCAAACATATTTATTATATTCATAATAACATAGATCAGTATGCAAGTCTAGATAGAAAACATTGTTTTATTTAAAAACTCAATTTTCATTTACTCCGAGTTGTAAACTTATAACACATGTATATAGGATTTGTCTCTTGAACTACAATGAATGTCCCAAATTGAATGTTTCTTACATTTGGAACAATTGTTGACATGTTTATTTACTACACTTGTATAATTATGTAACCTTAAGATTGAATGGTGATTGATTGTTTGATTTTTAATTTTAAAAAATCAGAGTAAAAAGGGCATAAAATTAATTCTAGACTGAGATAGTTTGTTTAATTTTACCTGTGATTTTTGTACTTGTTAGGTTGTAGAGAAGTACCTACAAGAACGAAACTTGAGAAAAGACAAAGATGTGCTGGAACTTTACCTTGCTGAAAAGTAATGCATATTAAACTGTAAATAAACTATAATGTATCCAACATAAGTTGAAGGAATTTAAAAGAAAGTAAACTGTTGTTGTTCAAGTAAACAATTCAAGGAAACAACCCCTTGATAAGATTAAAACTCACACCAGTAGTCCTAATACATGTAACAGTGTAATGATACTACATTGTAATAACAGTGTATGCCAGTTCTAGTAAGTTTGGTTGTAATGATACTACATTGTAATTACAGTGTATGACTGTTCTAGTAAGTTTGTTGTAATGATACTACATTGTAATAACAGTGTATGCCAGTTCTAGTAAGTTTGTTGTAATGATACTACATTGTAATAACAGTGTATGACTGTTCTAGTAAGTTTGACTATTGAAAATACATGAACACTTACAGCGATACACCCAGTCTAGACCACTGTTTTAAGCTCTTTAAACAGTCAAGCATGCTTTACTGAGAATAAATGTATGTTTTGTATTTATCTTTGTTTCAATTTCTTGTTTCACAAGATTCCATGTACATTTCAGGGATATTAGTGAATGTACGGACTTGTCAAGATTCAAGTATTTAAGATGCCTTTGGCTAAACAAAAACAGGGTAAGCACATTAGGTAAACTCTTTCGCAGTAAATTGTGGTTTGAAATTCTTCTGACAAGGTAAAGATAAATGGCTGACACAAAGTGAATTTTTAAATATATATAGAGATAAAAGATTTTTCGTGACATACATTGCCTACTATGTAGAGTTATAAAAATCTTGTTTTAAAATATATACAGTACACATGTGCAACAGAAGCAAGTCAATAATGGTTTGTTTTTTAAATGTCTTTGTTTCCCAATACAAGTAGATCTTCAAATGTTGACTGTTTAGACAATTTTAGATCCTAGAAATTAATACTTTTAATCAGTTTCAAATACAATTCAGATTTTCGTAAAGACGAGTTGTCACCTATTTTTGCGACGTCGCCGTTAACAGAATCCTCATGTCGAGAAAGAATATAGAGTCGTGAAACAAACTCAGTATGATGTAAATATAGGTTTAAATCAAAATTTGATTTAGAACTTTGTTTTTACATCTAAAACGACAACATAGTTATGATGTGTCACCTATTTTCGCGACGCCGCCATGTGGAGAACGCTTCATTCATCAATCCAAAATGCGTTTGAGGTACTGAGTTAAATGTTGGTTTAAAATCACAGGAAATTTTGTTTTGATTTCTAGACAATATGGGTTTTATCAGTTATATTGATATAGCCTTCACAACATCCCCTTGGTACTTTGACAGAGTCCGGCATACACCTTTTTAAATTGTGTTAACAAATCGGAACACACAGTGTTAAACATAAAATTATAATCAATATGTTTTTTAAAGGGTATCTGTTATTCATGTTTACCTCCTTTATGATTGGCTACATAAAACATGGTTAACTTTAGCCATTTATTTCTGCGACATGTTTACACGTGGCATGATGAAACAGTTTTAAGAACTTAACTCCAGTGACAGAATAAGTTTTTAAACGTAGACCTAGTTGTCTGAAATAATACTGATTAAAGTATTAAAGTAGTCATCATTGTTATGTGTTGTTTTTCATATATCCAAAGTTTGAGTAAGATCACAGTGTCAATCTCAATCTTTCCGGCCACATGCGTTTTTTGCGGGAAAATATGACGATTGCCGTTTACGGAAAATAATAAGAATAAAGAATGTTTATATATGATAACATTGATTAAATAATAAAAAGATACGTGGTTAGGAATATTCAATATTATACCTCATTTACATAATTTGTTCTTATTTCAATGTGACGTCACCCGGTCATTAAATCGCTATCAAAGCCCGGAGCAAACTGTTTGAATTATTGACCAAGGGCGTACAACTCTGTATCAACTGTTTCCATATATTGGCCAATACAGGCTTTATGCTGTGTTAAAATAGGTAGAATGTTACAGTACACAGCATACAACATATATATAAGACAGCTTTTTATTCAAAAGAAATATTGTTGGTCTCTAAAAAAAGTGTTTAAATGGTTCAGACCTTTTATGTTTCAGTTTTGGTTAATAACATAAGATTGTTCATAAATTAAAACAATAGCAGTTCCTTTAATCCATAGATTCAGTATAATGTATATTTGGGCAATATGCAGTGCACAGACTAGTCAGTCCAGTCTGTAAACTGTCATATTGCTCTCAAAGCCATGTTTTATTTGTTAAATAACAATTTGTAACGAATAAACTATGTGTATGTGTGTTTGTAAACAAAGCAGAAAGATGACTTATGGAAAAGAAGATCAACTTGTTGAGTTGAGTTAAAAAAAGATACACAATGGATTTTGTTTGATTGAGCTTTTGATTTCGATAGATTTTAGTTGTGATACCTATCAACATTTCGTTTAATAGGCTGAAAATAATTACTGTTAGTGTTTGACAATTAACAGTTAAAACTGAACATATTATTTTAGCACGAAATCAAACACATCTGCAATCGATAAGTCACCGTAATCGGCGAAAAGTCGGCGCATATTTGATACTGGCTCACAAACTTTCCGGTCCATATTGGCGAAAATATACACGTATTATGCGGATACGTGGCTTATCTGGAGCACTGGATGACATAACTACAATGATAACACATAAAAGAATATACATGTACCCGGTACCTATTTTGTTTAAAAACTTGAACATTGATTCTCGAAAGCTGTGTCAATTGTGTGTAATGTTGTTGGCACATAATTACCTTATTCTTTTATTTCATAGTTCCGCAGGTTGACTTGCTTGGCAAATAACTTCCAGATTGCTGAGCTATATCTACAACATAATCAGCTGACAGAGATTTGCGGTGCTTTACAACATTTGACAGTTCTTCAGGTGCTCATGCTGCATAACAATCAACTCACAAAACTAGACAAAGTCATCAGAGAGTTAAAAAAAATGCAGAATCTGAAAACTCTCAGTAAGTATTTGACAGTTTCTCTTTTCGTTCTAAACTGAATAAGACTAGCATTCTCTGGAAAAGAAATACTATAACCATGAATGTGCGACGTTATATTGTTCACGTATTGCTTGTATTTTTTAGTTAATTCACAATGTTACTTTCTCTTGTTTGAAAATGAAAATTATATATTTATATATTGTATATTTCTTTTACATGAACATGTTTTGTGTCAAAAAGTTTTTGGAAAACTATATCTTTACATTTTAAGGAAAAGTTTTTGTTTGATTGTGCCAACAGATTGTATCCAAAATGTGTTTGAAAATGAAATATTGTTCCGCCTTACTTTTCAGACCTGTTCAACAATCCTATCGCCCAAGAAACAGACTACAGATTTTTCGTAATTCACGCAGTACCTTCTGTGGAACTTTTGGACAGACAAGGTTTAAACATATTACAAACAAAATACCAATGCTTAAACTTACAATCAAACTTTTTTTTGCGCAATATTGTCAAAATACGACAGATTCAACAAACTAGTGAGATGTCAACAAATCTTGTAAAAATAAGTTTCATTTCCAAACTATGTTGCATTGTAAACAGTCGAAATGATATCCAACTAAAATATGAAATGAACAAAAATACTAACTTGAATGACTTGCATAATATTGTTTCCAAACTATTTGAACTTTGTTATGTCAATTATGAAGCCTGTCTGTTGGATATAGTTTTTTGTTCAAGCTGCTCATTTATGCTGGCTTTCTGCAGTCGCTATAAGAAGTATATATATTGTTGATATTTGACATGTACAATGTACAATGTATATGAAATATTAAAATTGCCTATTTATTTTGCCTCAAATTTGCAGAGGTATTGAAGACAGAGAAGGTCAGTGCCAGGAAAATCTATGACCAGGATCAAGAGAAGATAAGGGAGACTGTA
>ENA-OREC01000134-OREC01000134.1-marine-metagenome-genome-assembly--contig:-NODE-134-length-20733-cov-13.175833_pt1 | contig 20733 bp, 6 predicted proteins | sample MGYA00248626_ERZ508543 | MGnify/ENA primary metagenome ERZ508543 (study PRJEB26211, sample SAMN05518279) | marine metagenome | isolation source: Puget Sound, Washington, USA | host: Bankia setacea...
AGCAACAATGTCTAACTTTCTACAACAGGCTAAGAACAAATATGTCTTTCTGACCAGTACCAGGTTGAATGCCTTCGGTGATTTCTACTTTAATCCTCATATATAATCTCTGTTTGTTTTGTAGTTAGGTAAAACAACTCAAGATCTACAAAACATTATAGCAGTTCTAAAGTCAATAACTGCTGATATTTTATTATTTTAAAAGTCTTTAATCATATTATAGCCTACACACAAAGAGCAAGTTTTAAATCTTAACTCCTCGGCAATGCATTACACAATACATGTATACAGCCATAGGGATTTACTGCAAGACTTAAAAAACATAAAACATAACCGGTTAATCCTCCAACAGCACCTTGGACTTACGAACATATGGTCCTGCATAAGAAATTACAATAGCCTTGGTAGAGCATGTACGTACCTGCAGAAATGTACACACAAGCTCAAATCTACATACCATAGATAGCTCAGGCATGGCAACCTTTTAAAGTCAGAAACAATTAGATTCTAAGCCTACAAAAAAGTTATCGTAGATTAGCATCAGGAAGGAGTGAGACAAGCCTTACACTAACAGTCTTTGTTACGACAGGCTCAAGACAACCATATGGTGTACATGTGAGTTGTAAGGAATACACAGAAAACTGCGGTAACTGTATATAAACTAAGTAGGTGGTTATGACAATTTTCAGTTTACCCCTTGTCTGCGAATGGTCTCTTATACAGCGATAAGATATTCAGGAACTGACAATTAACAGACGCCTACAGTTCTTTCATAAAAGTACATTTTTATTTTCTTAGGACGTCTTTGTTTGATAAGTTACAAGTATTATAAAGTATTATGAATTATGTATTATTTACTAGAATTTTATTTTTTCTATTATGTTAATTGGGTATTGTGCGCTAGATTTACATTTTTGCTATTTATTCATGAGTGTAACACATTGTGAGTTCATGAGGAAATAATTAAAGACGCCAAATTCCTGAGACCAATTTTTATCAGCTTGGAATTTAGAAAATGGTGAATATGCCGTACCCAATCAATTAATAATGAGAAAATTTTGCAGACACGAACATTTCTAAAGTTACAGCATTTGTTTATAGAACAGTATAGGAATTTCTCCCAAAAATGTGGGAATACAGGGCTCACCAAATTTATTTTCCAGTCACTTGATCGGGACTAGACTCCTGATTTGCCCCTCTTGGTCCCAAAATACGGATATATGTTTCAATGTAAATGATAGGTAGTGCTGTATATCTTAACTTAAGAAGAAAAACCTTTCACAATCTGGGTCTTTCTGCTGAACTTGAAAGAATTTGAACAAGATCATGGCTGCATATACACTTGCAAAGTAACGGGCCCAGGACAGATTTATTAACAAAAATGGCAATGTAAAGACGATTTGTCACCTGTTTTAGCGATGTCGCCATTCACATGAGAACATGTATTGAGAACACTTCGTTCATCGAAAGCTTTATGGAAATAAGTTAAACTGTATTTTTTATTTTATACAGAAAATGTTCGTTTTGAAGGTAAGTCAGTCGTTATATTGATACCCAAAGCTTTCAAGTGTGTTGCCGCTATTACTCGAACCAATTAGAGGTTAACAAACTGTCGGTGTCTTGTTTCAGTTACTTTCGATTCCCTACAAGAGTGTTTCATTAAACCTGTTTTCATTGGATAGGAAAGACGTTACACCGTTTTGATTGGTACTATTTGGAATACTTCGATAAGCATGGTATAGACTATTTAAAGTGACATAATAACTTCCTCGCAGACTACGATTAACGATCTAAAGATTATGTTTGGCTGTATAAACACTGACAGATAAGGTGCATCTTGTGTATTGACACTATTATCAATGTATGACACTTGCCTGACCCAAAAAAGGCACTAGCCCACGGACGGACTTCTGCTCATTAGTCACTTGTCCGACCGTGAAAGTCACTTGTTCCGGACGTCGAGCTATCTGATTTGTCGAGCCCTGGAATATTTACAGTATGCAAATTCTGCACATTTAGATGGTTTACAATCAATAAGACAATCTATTCTAATAAGCACCTGAGGTATATCCATATCTATAATTTAACACACACGTGCATCAGCTAATGGATGTGTTTATCAGAGAAAGACCAAGAACCGTGACAATTGTGATGTTTAACTCAGTATGAGCGACTCAATCAGCAACTTCATGTCAACAAAAACAGAAATAAGAAACCATGTGCATAAACATTGGCAGATTCCAGTACTTTAATATTTTCATAATCATATCCTGTGTGCAATGACTGGTACTTTGTACATGTGGATGGTAATAATTGGTGGAGCAGTAAATGAGAATCTCCGTACAGCCAGTAGTTCCATTGTCTCCAATACGCACATCTTTGTTTGCAAGATAAATGTCAGGTTTGGGAGGGAGCTACGTTTAAAGTTACACAGTATTATATTTCCATTGGCAACTAGTATTGACTCAGTTCAGTTCATGAATAAATGTATGATGTAATGTATTCATTAATTTACAAACCATTTACAGTTGTAAAGCTGACACCATTTCAATGTCACCTTTGTTTTGTTTGTGATCATGTATGTGTGAATGTGCTGGTACCATGGATCAGGTTTTGTATAGCTGTGGTTATAGCATGTTTTGGTAGCAGACACAACACCTGCCAACTGGTCAAGGCAAAATTGCCCTATCTGAAAGTACTGTTATATACCTTGAGAAGACAGCTACCACAGTTCTTAATGCATCCTTGCTTAATTAAAATACTGTTACCAAACAGAAGGCGGTCTGTGACATAATTTTAACATTTATAGCTTAGCCCCTTAATCTGTATCAAAATACATGTACATGACTATATGTGATATATTTCACTCTTATTACAATGTATAATGTATACATCGCAGATTTTCCATTGTATACAAACACAAAGGGATACAATGCAATAAAACACAAGGGGCCTGGAGAATTTAACTGATCAGTAGGGCACAAGGGTGGAAGCTTACTGGTTTTAAGTGGGATTGAAAACATAAGCAGATCGAACCATTTCACATTATCCCCTGCATTATGCATTTAGATCTTTTCTTACCTATAATACACATACGTTTTCCTCTCCTTAGAAGCAAGAACAAGTAAGATTTAAGATAACACCATAAAGTTCACAAATTGTAGCTTGTACTCTCTACAAACACAGAGTTTACAAAGCACAGGTGTGTTATTATCATAGTTACAAGCATGAAGATCAAGTTTAAGTTTCAATTTGTAATTGCCTTTTAATGGAGCCGCATAATTTAATCATGTTTGCATCAATAATATCGATAAAAAGTCACGCCTGAAATCTGTACATATAAAACATTGAACTTTTTCTTTCCATAAACATCAACATGCTCTGCAGAGTTCTCTACCTTGCCAGTCTATACACAGCACTACAACATTCACATCATTTGGACAAAAATGGCCAAGCCCTTCCATAGTCATTAAAGCATATATTAAGGTCAACTGTTAATTAAAGTTTTATCATCAGTAATCATCATGTAAAATATAATGAGCATACAAGAAGCAATTAAAGATACACTCTTGCTTACCAGCTATGATAAATTTGTGCAGGTAGAAAGAACAACAACAATATTGTACAATAGAAAAATATACAAAAGATGATATAGAACCAAAACTTTAGTTCTTTTGTATCAAGAGGGAAACAGTTTGGTATTTTCTAGTCTATGTTTGATTAAAAAGGGTCCTCATCTTTTATTACATCTTCTACATTTGTAAACCTTTAATTTCATCTATCTACTGGTATTAAGAGTTAAAAGGGTATTCACTAAGTGTTTTGTATTAAAAACTTTTTTTTTTTCAAATCACATTGTTTTTCATATTTTCATCAGGATTAGGGTCAGGGTTAAAACTTATATGTTGAAAAAATCCCTGTTTCAGATCTCATTCTAGAGCCATAAAAACATTGATTTTGATGGTGGACCAATAGTAAATGATTACAGTATATTTTGAACTGATACATATAAACATTTAAGATGATTATAAACGTGATTGTACCTTTAAACATGAAGCAAGTTATCAGAGAATGAAAAGGCCAGTCAGACACGATTGGTTGACAGAAATAAAATTTAGTGTTGACACTGCTTAATAAGTTCATAAATAAAAGACATCATCGCGTTAAATTGTTCGCACTTTAAAATCATATTAAAGCTGAAAATGTCATAATCTATCCATGAACTTGTAAGGCATGATATTTCACAAATTCAATTCACTGTATGGTAATTATGTGTGACCTTGAATATAATAAAAGTCGATCAATTGTGTCAATTCATACGCTTTGTCAATTTATAAGCATTTAGAAAACTTGATGACTTCGAAATTTAAAATCACGACATTAGTTCATACAGTAAGAAAATCCATTTTACATACACAATTACAATAATGTGCCCTTTCTTGTTTAATTACCTTTTTCTAGTCAGGTGTGTGTTTTCTAACTGATAGTGTTGTACTTAATAAACGCACTCTTACATATGTTCAGTTTGTGTATAAACTTAAGTATACAAACATAATTTTTTTGATCCTGATTTCTAAAATATGAGAAATGCAAAATTTAATATTGTATAAATTGCAATGAATTAGCAAGATGGTCAATTTAGGGAAGGCAACAGTCAGAACATCGATGCATTTCTAAATTCAAGGATGGCATTATGTTAACGATCTGATACTAATTATCTATCTATATTTACAAAGACCTTAAACTTAAGCTCAGCTGCAGTCTTATTATGCAATCAAAAGACCAATGGTAATTATTGCAACACAATTTATACATACACCCTAACTTTGGTAACAAACAGTTACAAACTACAATGTACTGCGCAAACCAATAATTTTTTGTTTAAGAAATCTCTGACAGTTAATGCCATCGAACATGAAATTATGAGATCACTCCAGCGTTTTCTTCTCATCTCAAGTTTAACCTTGCTTGTAGGTCAATTAAACACAATCTCTAATGTGCAAATACATAGGTCTGTAACACATCAATTAATTTTAACTTAATACAGAACACAACAAAAACCTTATTTACACTACATCCATTGATTCTCAAACTAACCAGGTATAGAATGAATGGACAATGCAATTCTTTTAAAAGCATATCAAGTATTTTGAAAAGTGGTTCTATAAATACTCCTAAAATAAAGAGTAAGTGTTGTATATTTAAATTACATAAAAATACCTTTCAAAATGTGCCCTTTTTAATGTAAAATCAACCACAAAAACACCAATATGGTTTTTTTTATTATCAAGTTAAGTGAAGAAGCAACTACATGTAGCTGTATGTGAGACAATAAGAGATTTCCAGAGTGACAAAGCTTTTCCACTAACAGTTTTTAACTAAACCGTCACTTAAACTAACCGCATTCTTGACTAAGTAACTGACAACGTTTGACAACGTTATTTTTTCTTTTTACCTTATCTAATGAAGGAGCTTATGTGATATAAATGTCAAACTGCCATAAGGTCCTCACAGTGAGCAATGAGGGTAAAGTTTCTTGCTCAAGGAAACAACCGGGGCTTTTGATGTGGTTCAAACTCACGCCTGATTGATTACGAGTCATATGCGCTAACTACTGCGCCATGCCACCCACTTATCAGATGAAAGCAACGGTAGAATGTTCTAATAATCAGGAACTAAAACCTATAGGTCTTAAGAAATGAATATCTTCTGTATTAATTTAGCAGAGACAACTAGTTTATAAATCTGGCCACTATTCTACATAACTTGACTTACAATTCACCAGCTTGTGTGTGAAATATATGACAATTTCTAACATCCCATGATTATCATGACAACTATTTCCATACAATGGCAGGTTTTGCTAGGTAGCTTTTATTGACACGTTTAAAATCCATCTTGTCTTTAAAGCCAGACAGTATAGATTGATGTGCTAAACAAGTTTTATATTTAATTCATTGTTGTGTTACATGCATTAAAATATGACAAATGAAATACAAACAGGTGTACATAGGCGTATGTGCCTTATTTATTGTTTCCCCATAGAAATCAATTTAAAATACATTTATTTGTTTAAAACAATTTCTGATTCTGATTAAACTGATTGTGTAACCAATGGCATTATTCGTTGACGCGATTGGCTAATTGTACAAACATGTCACTTTGCAAGGCGATATTTTTAGTTTGGAAAAAATTGTTCAATACAGGTGGCTTTCCTTTAAAAAGTTTCCTTGTAATTATGAATGGGTCACCAAAATTGAAATATATAAGCAGAACATTTGTTTTTCACCTATTCTTGATTTTCCTATAAAACATTCTGCCAAATGACCGGAAAGACCCATTTTCCATCTTTCGAAAAAACTAGCTCTGTGATGCACTGATATTCCTATCAAACCGTTACTAGAGTTTGCACTGTGTCAGCAAGTTTACAACTACATATGTATAACACATTTGAAAAACAGTTCAAACTGATCAGATATGAACAAATCAAACCGTGGTCTGATTGTATCCAAAGTGGAAATGGTAACGTGTACATAATTATGGAAATAATTGTTTACAAAGGACAGCGTTTGTACAGTGTAGTGAACTACAGATGTGGGATACATAAAACATCCAAATGGGTGAATGTGAAAGGTTTGTAAGTGCTATTGTATATAGAAGCAGATAGAACACTTTGGCATTCAATCTTCGGTAATCTCAATATTCTAGCCCAGCAACTCACAGAGGCATACTGGTATATACAGTGGTTACGCCTGGTTAGATGGCATTATCATACACCAGTTATACAAATACTTGTGTTTATACAGTTGACATTGACATGGATACCAACCACCTTTCTCTTCTAATTTAGTTGACCTTCATTCATACCTTATTTTACCATGATTTAAATCACCACTATACACATCGCAGCATTGGATAAATTACTTACAACTGCACATACAATTAGACACTCGATCTCTTCATCTTATCTTATTATGAAAAGGTTAAATCGCAGCTAGTTTAACACCGATTTTAATCTTAATATACAGCGTTTAAACCTGTTTACAAAATAATATGCATGAATATCTTACGATTTAACTCTTGCCCGATTATAAATGTAATTAGTAACTCCCAAGCAGTGTCATGTTTTACTCTGTAATGATATGCATATAGTATCAGGGTGAAATATTAATACACAATACCATGACACATTTACCGGTATATATATAGATATATATACTTTCTGTTACATTTATATCTACTGTCTGATAATCTGTCAAAAGGGAGAAAACCTTATTAAAGAAGCAAAACTGAAATCTAAAGTCAACAAAGGGAGGTAACAAAGATCATACACAGTAACATCTTTGTTATCTCAAATTATCAAAAAATAAGTAAAATAGACAATAACTTCAATGAAGTAAGCAAATAGAGTTTCTTAACAAATATTCCGTCTGACTTTAAATGGAACCATACTTGTTGAACAATAGTGTTATTAAACCGCGATAACACTGTTAACTTTTACTGCTCCGAAAAGGAATCAGATTCTGCTCTTTTTATTTAAATTTTCAAATATTTTCACCTGTTCAATTAATTTTTTACCAGTTACGACCTAAGAATCAGCGTCTTGTGCTTAGAATGATAATGTATGAGTCTGTAGTTGAATCTTAAAGTACTGTTTGTACTGAATGTTTATTCAAAAGCTGACATGAATATTTCTAGACAAAAAAACCCATCTGTAGAGTAATCATACCATCATTATCAATCTCCTTTCCAAGTTGGATGACCATTGGCTCAACTGTCTTCTACAAACTTTTCAAACTATTCTTTGTTTTTACGTCAATTACTTTGACCATGTCCTATAATCTATTGACTTGAAACATTTTATTTTAATAATGCACAAGTCAAGAACATTTTCCCAATCACGTTTGAGCACAGTTGCTCCAACCATACTCTTTTAGTACTATCTAATATTCTTTTATTTATTAGAAAAAATCGCAATTTTGTGTTACCTTGACCTGCTGACCTCTAAATTGATCATGTTACTCTTCAGGTAAAGATTACTGGTAACTGTGAAACATTCATGCAATATTTGTCCTTCCATTATAGAAATGGACAAGAAAAGCTCTACCATATTCAACCTATATTGCCTATAGTATTTAAGGTATAGCAAAAACCATACTCAGCTGCCTGGAAACAAGAGAAATGTGGACACTGTTTCCACATGAAAAAGTCACAGAGTATTACACCATTGTTAAGGTCACAATATAAGACCATGCACTTTGCTGTTCAACTTTCAAGGAGTGAATTGAAGTTATCTTCTGGCAGCAATAATGCACACAACACTATCTAGGTATACAGGGTGGGTTTTTGAGGTGTTAGGTTACCCTGACCAATCTTAATGTGTTGATATACAGCCAAGATAACTCTTGAAAACACAGAGAAACTGTCAATAACCCCCCCCCCCCCCATAGAATCGTGGACGTAACCAGTTTATCAGCTTGACATGAGAGGACCACACAGTAACTGACAAACATTGGAGTACAACACACAGGTACTTACAGACAATGTTGTCCATCAGGTATGTCAGCAACTTGTTTGTTCCCTCACCATAGACCTTGGCCATCTCAGGACTCAGTGGGTTACCTATTAGACCTGAAATATAAGATAGCATATTCTGTGAACAAAATGTGCAAATTAAGCTTTCGGGGGCATAGTGGACGGCAGGTCTTGTGAAGCATGTGCAACTAGATAAACCAAGTGTATTGGTCAGCAATTATAGGATACAAGGTATTGAAAAACAAAAAAGTAAGAAATACTTACAGGGTTCTATCAATCTACTCCTATAGATCTGTCAAATAATTGGTCACTGATTTGTCATGATAGTTTGTATTCTAATTGTTCTTACTATGCTTTGATGAACTGGACGTGAATATTTTAAGATGGTTCATGACCTGAAATAATTATATTCATTAAGACAAAACTAGACCTCTTACTGATTGTGATAAGTAAATCCCCTATTCCCGCTTTGTCACAGGTAATAAGGATATAATAGAACAATTCGAAAAAGGGGCATAACTCTGGAACCCTTTGGCATCTACACAACATAGAGAGCATTTGTAGGAAGCTTCATTCAAATGTCTTGAAAACAGTGGGAGGAGTTTGAAATCACAACATTTCACCAAAAGACCGTCTGTTGACTTCAGTATACCCCCCTTATTTCATTAGATGGGGGTATAATTAAAATTTAAACGGGAGTAGTTCACTGTTGATTTATTCTTTTTTAAAAAATCACATGAAGTGGCTTTACTGATTAACGTCTTAGCTACCATTTTACAAAAGCAGTTTTTATAAAAAGTAAACGTATGTTAAACTTTTTGGAAACAATAGGTTGATTCTGTCCCAAAACACAATACAACACAATAACCACAAACAAATCTAAAAATCAAGTTTCATTAAATTAACAGGTTTAAAATGTATTCAAGCCATAAATTTGCACGCAAGTTTAAGTTTTACATTAAATGGTTTAGTTAGTTACATACCCAAATTCTGCAGGTTAAAGAGCTTTCCCAGTTCATAAGGCAGTACCCTGAGATGGTTATAGTTGAGTAGTAGTTCACGTAGATGGATGAGATCACCTATTTCTGGAGGCAGGTTACGTATCTTGTTAGAGGACAGGTCCAGGTAGAGTAGATGTTCTAGACGGCTGATATCTGGTGGAATACGTACAAGGTTGTTGTCATTGAGATACAGAGAGGTGAGATGAGCAAGGCGCCATAACTCTGGACATAGATTCCTCACTGTACCTGAAATTATAGCAAGAAATAATTACTTCATCTATAAACCAATAACAAATGCCACTGTATATAAATTACCTTTTTTTTTCCATTATTTAAATACATACAAAATTTATATGCACAAAAATAAGTCATTTTTTATTCCTAACCATGTTTCATTCTCAAGAAACCCGAGCAGGGAATTGACAGAATTCACACAGACAAAGTTTACATGTACGGCGCTCGATTAATAGTAGGAATGTTAATGGATTACTTTACATGCATTGCTTTGAAAATAATTGTTTTAGAAATGATTGCGTTGATAAAAAAATGAACAATTAAAAGTCTAGGAATACGAAATTTTATTAGATTTTAGTGTGTTTAAATCAGAGTTTAATAATTGACAGATTTTGTTATTAGCACATTGTCGACCAAAGCTGAAAATTAATCAGGTACTCGTATTACCTACAACGATGACACCTGGGGATATCCAATTAGGTAAGAAAACGGAAGTAAGCTGAAAACGAGCCATTGTTTGGATACGTTTTTTAAGTTTCATGGTGTAAATAACTGTTATCTAACTAGCATTAAATTTTCTTGACATAATAATGATTGATATTTTGACCGATACAGAAACATTCGATACGATAATCAGATTGACAGTAAAATACACAGCCCTAATATTCGGACTAAAGTCATACAGCTTTTGCTCAATTTTGTCATTTTTCATTCTATGAAGTAACGGTTTATATATCTAAAAGCAATTATTGAAAGACTGATATATACAGCTGGTAAAATGTACACTTGATTGTTTACCTGTGATCTCGAGCTCATACCAGGACGACTTCTTGCCTGCCTGTACATCCTCCTGGGACATCAGTGTATGTGTACGACGGGGGTTAGGGGATTCATACTTTTCTTTCTTTTGCATTTTCTCTGTAACAAATGGAAAGCAGGAAGTAAGTACTCATATTTCCACTTTAGGCTATATGTATTGGTTTTCCACGTGTAGATGTAACAATCTCAAAATTACTAAGGGACATTGCTTTTCACAGAACATTGTAAATATATACAAAATCTGCCTTGAGATAAAAAGTTTTAGCACATTAAAAACATTTGGTGTTAACAATTTTTTACACACCAAACATTTGGTGTTGGCAATTTTTTTACACACCTGCTGCTTGGCTTATAACAAGTTTTTTTGTTTTAACTTTAGTTAACATACATATTCTGATGACTATACACCGAGTTTGAACAAAAGCTGTTGGCCCCACAGACTTTTTACTAACAGACCGTTTGATAACTCCTGTACAATTTCCTAAGTTGGGGCATAGGAATTCAAACTGTTGAAACACCAGTTATGTTTTTCAAACCGAAAGTCAATGAGATGGCACCATGTCAGCTGTAGCTTTCGCGTTGTAAGCTACATAAAGGTGATTGGTCTCACCAAATAAAGTTGTCTTAAGTTACCCCCCATGTGCCTACACAGGTTTCATGTCAGAAATAGGCCATTAGACAAAGAGTACCAAGACTTAGCCTACCACTGCCGTAAACTTTGGAACAATAATCGATGGCTGAAATCTGCAAAGTCTTTAATTAACGGGGCTGCTAAAGATTTTTTAAAGTATGTCTTGTCTGCACCTGGTAGAATTTTTGAGTTTACCTGTCACAATGACAAGCAACTTTTGCTCTATATTCAATGATGTGACAGGTAAAAAATAGCCATGACAGGTACAAATTTAGATATTATCAGTCAGATTGTCCTGTGAAAATAGTTTTCGCATAGACTTGAGTATGTCAACGTTGTTTTGATGTATGCTGATGCATTAAGTCTCTTATGTCAAAATAACCAATGCATGTTTATGAAAATTATCGATTCATGTGATTATTTTGCCCCTGAATGATTCAACATGGGTTTGATGTCGGAACTATGCTCAAGTTTTTTAGCTAAATGTAAAGAACCCTGCATTTGCCCAACATAAAATAATCACAAATGCAAAGGGTTTTCTAAGAAGAACTGAAACAACCAGAGTGAAGATGTGCAAGAAAGCTAGTCCTGGGGCAGGTCCTAGAGCACTGAAAAAAGTTGTTCTCTTGTCATTTTAATAACATTCCCTTAATTTGTTTCATAAAAGTTTATATTAAATGACAACTCATCTAGGATTCTATTTATCTGCTTTAAACAAAAAAGTGAAGAACCTTGCGTTTGCGCTTTCTGGAAAACTATCACAAATGCAGGGTTTTCTAGGAAGATCTAAACTGTAACTCGTTCTGTACTCGAAATACTGCCAATATTGTTAGATGAAGAGAATTAGATGTGGAACAACCATAAGATAGTGAACGTTAGACTTAGTTCAAATATTTAGATGCTATACATGTTTCATTTTTCTTTCATAATCATAAACGATGCTGGGGCATGTCATAGGACTACCTTAGCCTACAGTATTGTCTAACTTATCAGCTGTTAGCAATACTGTACGACTGAGGAGTAAGAGTGTATCAGCGGTCTTTGTTTAGTGTATTGACAAATCAGTTATCCAATGAGTAACTCGTTGTATACACCAAACATTGGTTAAGGGTATATGGACCAAAATGAGTATACCTTCATTTATATAAATGCCTCTTGTCGGTTGTAAACTTTCTCTAAAACTTAGGACCACCTGTGAAACCAAAGCTTTGAAGAAAGAAAATGGCTGCCAGAATCAAGAGCGCCGATGTAACATGCGTTTTGATTGGACGAGTTGCACATTACTCGGAACATCTTTGCCTTTGATGCCAATGTCAATTTCAAGATGGCAGCCTCCTTAGCTAGGACAGGTGAATGTTATTTTTGCGAACTTTGGCGTAGTATAAATATAGGAGATCATCATTATAATGCAAGCTCATAAACTTTATGTATTCTACAGCTCTAAATCTAAGTTCAATGAATACATGGACGCTTTAAGATGTTTAGTCAACTTGACAAGCCGTACCCAGGTAAAGTCGAACCATACATTGGTTTACTGTAGAGTTGAGGCAAATACATGGTATTGTAAACTGTTAAATTATTCTTGTGTATAGTGTAAAGCTGATTAACAACGACACAGCAACTTGTTTAAGTAATAGTTATCAAGTCACAGCCATAAATGTTTCAAAATATTGGTCTTAAATTTTAATGTCAAAATGTTATCAATGTATAGTAACACATTTATTTATGAAAGCTGTGAGACCTGCACAAACAGTGAAACCTGTCACAAATCTGCTTTAAACTATTTTATCAAATCATTTTGTAGTGTGACAATATTGTCAAAAGTATCAAACTGTGTTTATAGCAAAGTTCAAACAGATATATGTAAACACTTTTAATTCATAAAGATATTGTTCACCTCATGCCTGTGAAAATGATGCCATTGTTTAGTACCACCAGTTTTTGTCAATATCGAAGGTCACACAACAACATATTTTTTATGCATAAACTTGTTTATCATTGTCGAATGCGCTAAGCAAAAGTTTCACAACTCTTATCTGATCAGAACACCACAATGGTAAAGTGTTGCTTAGAACAATGGATCTGTTTTGTAGCATTGCTAGTGTTTTGAATACTTATTGATAAAGTTATAAATTAAACTGAACAAAATATATTATCTATCCCACGTCCAACAGAGAATTAGGCAAATGCGAAGAACTAGTAAGTTTAATCTGTTGCAGACATTTTACAGAACAATTATTTCACCCTTGATAATGATATACAATACAATCTATTTTTTCTGTTGACAGGTGTAAATAGGTTGAGAGTGCTCACATGTATTCAGCATGAGAGATTAGCTGCATTACAACAAACACTGTGTAGATGGAAAAGTACCAAATCTGCATTTAAAAGGTCCAAGAGTGGCAAAAAGTATGTATTCCAAATAGTGTTTAGTTTAGTTTAAAAAAGTTCTCCTATTTTAGCTATTAGTATTAAATTCTGTCACAGGAATAAGTACCTACGAATGTCTATGTTTAACTATCTTCTTATTTATACAATTTGCGGTAACATTTTCCCCATATGACAAAGAAAGAAGGCCCTTTTCAGATTATTTCCTTAATAGTGAAAAAAACAACTAACTAAATTTCTAATGTGTACTGAATGTTTGAACAGTGTATACTATTGATGTGATGCAGCAGTAACTGTTTCCTCTTACATTAGTGTTGACAGATAAAAGTTGATCACCTATGTATATTTCAGATCTGTAGCTGCGGTTGATCAGATGACATACATTGCAGACAAACCAAGCACCAGTATATACAACATGAGAGATTATCCACCACAGCCCTTTACTTTACCAGAGTGTATAAACATGCACCAGGAGGCAGCACAGCCAGAGATGACCAATATCTTACACGCTCAGATCTACGCCGACTGTATCCTCAACTTCAGCACAAGGAAAAAGGTTTGTCAAGCACATCATAATAATTATACAATCATGAAATTATTATCAATTAGCGGTCGTTATAGCTAAATGTCATTGTTGGTTATAGGAAAATCACCAACTTTTATACCTGCCCTGCAGTAATAAATTATTTCACTGTATTTTGTTAACAATATGCTTGACAAGTTGTGAATTTGCAGCGTCTGTGAATTTTTTTTATTAACAAACTTACTGTTTTTTGTTGAAATATTAGGTAATAACCTGCCAATGAATTTGCTGTATCGTTGCAATCATTTTCAGATATCTAAATAAAGATAAAATGTGGTTTAAACGTCTAAAACTAAATGAAAATGAAGCGAAAAATGCTAATTGTGTTCTGTGTTTCTAATGTTATCTGTTAAACAAACTATAACCATATAAAAACTGTAATAACCTGTGTCTGGTTTTGTTAAACTACATAAATTTGTATTTCAGACCAAGTTTATGAAGGATGTACGAGGATTGCTAGAGTTCCCACATACATTTACTCATGGACAAAAGAAGATATTTTATGTGTTCTCTGAGGTACTTTTTTGTTTAACATTTAGTAAAGCAATCTAAGCTCTTAAAGTGTTAAGTGACCTTTTAAATAGAGATCTCATTGACAGTTATGTTTGTATTGATATATCAAGTTAGTTGTACATATCTGCCACTTTGCATTACGAGGGGTGACCACGATGTTTGTGTAAATTGCTCATAACAGTTTTACTTTTATTCCAATTCACCTTAAACTGCATTATCAAACAGATCACTTCAAAGCAAAAAAAATATTCAAACAAGAATAAAAGCATAAGAAACGTATAAAGTTTTGACAGTAAAGTTTATTAAGGCGATGCTTTCTGTCAATGTTTGGTTTATCTCACAATATTTATAATGATTATTAAGCAATGGTGTATTTGACCTGCGCAATTTAATGTTTTGCCAGTTTTTCCTTAAAATGCAGGTTATTTGACAGCTCTGTGGTTCGTTGAGGACTGTGACATTCTTCTTAAAGAAAGACTGTTTTGGTTTTCACATAATGAGTATAATACATTTAATACAATTCATGAAATTTACTACATGTACCACTATTGAAACTTCTCTGCCACTGTAGGAAAAGGCAGATGTAGAGTTGGCCAAGGAGCGAGGTGCACTTTATGCTGGCGGTGAAGACATCATGAACTATGTAAGTAATAAAAAAATATAGAAAGGCTGAATCATAACAAACAATGACATGGAATTTTAGTTGGCACATACATAGCTTTGCATAATATGGTGTTTGTAGCTTTAAGTATTTTATGTCTTTCAAGCGCAATATTATGCGATGCTAAATGTACAAATGTAACTGGATCTGTGTTTATTTTTGGTATATTTCAAATGGTTTTGATGACCAGTTAAATAACCATGTTCTTCCTAAACCAGTACTTACAATTCTATACCTGTTACTGGTCACTTCAATAGTGGAGTGTACTTTTGATGGATAGAACGTGACTGCTGGGTCTCAAACAAACGACTTTTGGAAAGCTCTATAGACTGTTTCATCAAGACAGCTGTACATTGACTGGTCATGCTTTTGTAAGTTTCTCTTGAAGCAATGCGCTGTTCTGTAAGTTTCTCTTGAAGCAATGCGCTGTTCTGTAAGTTTCTCTTGAAGCAATGCGCTGTGTTGTAAGTTTCTCTTGAAGCAATGCGCTGTGTTGTAAGTTTCTCTTGAAGCAATGCGCTGTTCTGTAAGTTTCTCTTGAAGCAATGCGCTGTTTCTGTAAGTTTCTCTTGAAGCAATGCGTTGTTTTGTAAGTTTCTCTTGAAGCAATGCGCTGTTTCTGTAAGTTTCTCTTGAAGCAATGCGCTGTTTCTGTAAGTTTCTCTTGAAGCAATGCGCTGTTCTGTAAGTTTCTCTTGAAGCAATGCGCTGTTCTGTAAGTTTCTCTGGAAGCAATGCGCTGTTTTGTAAGTTTCTCTGGAAGCAATGTGCTGTTCTGTAAGTTTCTCTTGAAGCAATGCGCTGGTCTGTAAGTTTCTCTTGAAGCAATGCGCTGTTTTGTAAGTTTCTCTGGAAGCAATGCGCTGTTCTGTAAGTTTCTCTTGAAGCAATGCGCTGTTCTGTTGATTGATCATAGACAGGTTAATATCTTGTTTACAGTGATAATTTTATATTTTCCAGTATAAGTGAAATATATTGGTCCTTGGACCATGACTGGTAAACAAATCTCAGTTGAACCAGTAAATAGTGGAAATCATTCAAGACATCTGATTTTTTACTTATATCATAACTATGAGTCAAACAAAAAGACTGTTGAAAAAAAGTTTGTCAGCATACAAGTCTGTCATGTAGTTTCAGTATAGACTCAATCTCATTTAAATCATCACGTTCATATGACCTCTCTAAAAATAGATATGCGTAATCCAGTGCTCGTTTATGGTCCAATGAAATTTCTCCTTATAGAACCGTGTTAGGCGTAATTGGATTGTCTTGATGATATACGATAAAAAACTCGATACCAAGCCTGTTGAAGGCGACGATTTGATTGACTACTCAAAGGTCATATGAACGTGACCTCTTACGGAGTATAGTCAGATTCTAATAGTGGAAAGTAATGGAGCTAAAGTTGGGGGATGATTTAAATGAGATTGAGTATAGACTTGTCCAAGTTTGATTGGGAGTGTGAGGGTATTATGATGCACTCCTGAGTAAAACTTATGGTTGACAAGTGTTTATGATTGATGTTTTATTTTTTTCCAGATGAATCAGAATTTGATCAGGAAAGAAGATATCGTAGAATGTGATTTTATATTCGCTACTCCAGCCATGGCAGCCAAACTGTTGAGCTTTAGAAACATTGTTGGAGACAGAATGCCAACATTAATGAATGGTAAACCTTACTCTTGTGATTTTGTTCTTTTGTATTCTTATGTGCAAATCAACAGGCTCCTTCCTCGAACATAGTGTTTCATACTAACTTGATTTCAAAGTCTGTCAGGCCTGTATTGATGCTGTATGAAATAGACTTGACAGCCATTTCTCAGTAATGGTTGGTTCCAGAAATGAATATGATTTAGACTCATTGCATAAAATTCTTTCGTGATTATTCATTTATCAGCCACATACAGTTCAAATAGACCGTTTTAATAGAGACATTTTGAATGGTTCATTACTTGTCATTATACTATACTATTGTATGGGAACATTGACCAGACACTCGTGGATTCATTACAGAGACTTGACTTGTCATTACACCAGAGTATAAAACACGTGTCCATTGTATACACATGTAACACCTATTTCGAAATGCATTGGTACATGTAATGTATTCAGGACTATCCGGTCAATGTTCTCATAAAATATCATTTTATGGAAGCAGATTAAATTTCCCTCTTCTCAATGTATTATACTGTTATGAGCTGTTCCATACACTTTGTTCATGTAACACCAGCTTGTGTCCTAATCAAAACAAGCACTTTCACTTTACAGGATGTGTTACAAATGATATGCTGGAACTGTTAGATAAATATGAGAAGGGAGTTCGGTATAAGTCACGTAAAGACTCAACTTCTACGGGTAAAATGCAGATCCCCTTTGCACAGGTAGGCAATACGTGCTTTACAAGTTATAGATAAGTACTGTTTACTAAGAGTTTCATGAAATATAAGTAATCTCCCTTTTATTACTGTTAAATGTTGAAACCTTTCTACCTATGTACAATAAGTAATTTTATTTTTTTATTCTTTGACTTCCTCTAGATGGAAAGACTATTTAGCTGTTCTTAGCACACTTGTTTGTGATGGTGTCTGCAGTAGCCAAACACCACACACCAAAAAATGACCAGTTTCCTTTTACTTTCGACTGATTTTCTTCATAAAATATTCACTGTATTAGTTGCATATATTGCACCGCCAACACAAAATCCCAGGAACTTAAGCGCTGAGAACTAATTTATTGCATCGATGACCGAAGTCATTTCAACACAATCTTTAAACATGTGAACTTGGCTACTCAACGGAGTTAATAATAACTGAATCTTTGCTAGGGCTATATTTATTCATTATTCGTGATACAAAATGGGTACCGTCTGTAATTTTAAGGACAGCATGATTTTTAGATGTAATAACTCTTTTAGAGAAAATATATAAATAAAGAGTCAGTGAATACTTTTCCCCGGTCAAGGTTGAAATTTGAGTTTCAATTTGGTTTTTAAATGACTTTGTCTCGGTGGGTTGAAACTGGTGTTTTATTACTTTAACTAAAATGTGTCTTCAAAAGTATCTAATTCTTGTACCTCATACAAGTAATATATCCTTCTTTGTTTTAGTTGAGTCAGTCTGCAGACCAAATACAGGAAAACTTCCAGTACATGGTGGACACAGTGTCATACCTGAAGCCCAAAAATACAGGTAAGGAACAAACAAGAGTAAAACATTACGCCTCCTGAGTGACATGTTGTCAGGAATACATTGAAGATTGAATAAAATGCGTATGACTTTTCGTATAAGTTATTATGCCCCCCCTTGGAAGAAGAGAGGGCATATTGCTTTGCACATGTCGGTTGGTCTGTCTGTCTGTAACCTTTTCGTTTCCGATCAATAACTCGAGAACGCCTCAACCTACCTACTACTCAAACTTTGTCCACACATCCGTCCTGGGCAGCAGAGGAACCCTATTGATTTTGGGGTCACTGTCAAAGGTCAAGATCACCAGGGTCAAATTTCCCAAAATGAATTTCTTCTTCATACATTTGTGCAACTTATTTTGAACTGACTTATCCAGCTTTACAAAACAGCTGTGATAAAAAACACTTTAGGGGGCATACTGTTTTACAATCATCTCTTGTTTAACATCAAGTGTCTGTGAGGCGATTTTGAGGTTATCGCAAAGCTCCATTCAATTTATGAGGATTGTATTTGATAAGTTCTATAATGTTTCTTTTCTCTGCTTTATAAAAATTATGTTGAAAACATCCTCCACTTCTCTAACAATGAAGCAAAATCATATTTGTTTTCACCCTTAAACAGTGCAAAGAAATATCTGTTATAATTTTATTATGTCTGCCATATATCGAGGGATACATATTGCACCAAGGTTATCTGTCTGTTTCATCACAAATAGTGTCTGCCCCATACTGTTTTAGTATTGTTAAATATTGACAAACAACCATGAAGGAGCAATTCGTTTTTTGTGAGCTATGTTATACTCATTTAAGATACAAGGCACTCATAACTGTTTTCAGTACAGTAGCTATAATGATTGTGATGTATATATATTTTCTACAGATCCTCTGCTGTCAAGTATAACGCTGGTAGCACCTCCATCTGAAGAGAAGTTCCTACTGTCTGCTGAATCATTTACCGTAAAGAAACAAGACAGTACAAAGAAAGTAACAGAGGAAGATTCTGATGATGAAGATTGAACTTTTTAAATGTGCTGTAGTAATTGTTAACAAGATAGAATATATAAATAAAAGTATCCTGCCAAGTGTGCTTCAGTTCTTTGTGCTACATTATGCTCCCTGTAAATAGTGAGGAGGAGAATATACACTGGGGCCCTAAAGCATCTTTACAGTACAGGTATAGGTTTTGAACGTCATCAGTTAAATACTCATAAAATGAAGAAATGTTTCACAATGATTGGTTCTCACTCTCAATATATTTGTATGTAAATAAAATGAATCAAGAATCAAGAGGTTCATAATTAGACAAATAAATATGTTTACAGAAAATGAACTAGATTATCTCGTTTTGAGAACAGGCGACATGTATATCAAAATGACCTTTAATAAAATGCTATTCGGAAGTTTCTTGAAATGAATCCCTCTTCATATAAGGATAAATGCAAGAACATTATTGCATTTTACTAGATATCAATTGAGATGTGTGTTTTGTGTTAAAAAAAGTTTGAGCCAAGTGTAGTCTGCATATGTCACTCCATTCATCTCACTTTAGGTTAAAACCATAACTGATTATTGTACTTTAATAAATCTTTAAGCCTAAGTTAAAGTTATTTATGTAGATTGCTTAAAGTAGGTTGTTACACAGTTTCCTCCCCTAGTCATGTAAGCAAGAACAGGTGATATACTGCAGTCTGTGTGGTGCTGTGCTATACTGTAGTCTGTGTGGTGCTGGTGGGCTATACTGCAGTCTGTGTGGTGCTGTGCTATACTGCAGTCTGTGTGGTGCTGATGTGCTATAATGCAGTCTGTGTGGTGCTGGTGGGCTATACTGCAGTCTGTGGGGTGCTGGGCTATACTGCAGTCTGTGTGGTGCTGGTGTGCTATACTGCAGTCGGTGTGGTGCTGGGCTATACTGCAGTCGGTGTGGTGCTGGTGTGCTATACTGCAGTCTGTGTGGTGCTGGTGGGCTATACTGCAGTATGTGTGTTGCTGGTGTGCTATACTGCAGTCTGTGTGGTGCTGGTGTGCTATACTGCAGTCTGTGTGGTGCTGGTGGGCTATACTGCAGTATGTGTGGTGCTGGTGGGCTATACTGCAGTCTGTGTGGTGCTGTGCTATACTGCAGTCTGTGTGGTGCTGGTGTGCTATACTGCAGTCTGTGTGGTGCTGGTGGGCTATACTGCAGTA
>ENA-OREC01000135-OREC01000135.1-marine-metagenome-genome-assembly--contig:-NODE-135-length-20732-cov-14.320407_pt1 | contig 20732 bp, 8 predicted proteins | sample MGYA00248626_ERZ508543 | MGnify/ENA primary metagenome ERZ508543 (study PRJEB26211, sample SAMN05518279) | marine metagenome | isolation source: Puget Sound, Washington, USA | host: Bankia setacea...
ATCCACTCTCTTAATGTCTTGGATGTGTTTTTTATGAAAATTACAAATACACATGAAAGAAATAACAGTTTGTCAAACCAATAGCCCTGACCCTGATTTGTAACTGATGAGGTAAAAATGTTGAGATAGTTTGTCATTTTGATAAAGTGGAGGTAGAAATGTTCGTGTCTTTTTTAACAAACACACCTTGGCACCTGCATGATACAGGTCACAAGTTCAAGTTTGTTTAGGCAATACAGTTCAGTAGATTGGATTGTGGTGCGGAACTGCTGTGTAAGTAATATTTCTTGATTTTTTAAATATATAATTTACTTATTTTGACATTTTGTTCAGAACTGAATTCTACTTAGGTTTTGTGGTTTGATTAAAACGCTGAAAACCCAAACTGGCAAGCTTATGGACAGTTTGTCATAAAAAGTTGTCCTACACTACATGAAAGGAATGGTAGCCTTTCGCATGCATCTTTAAAATGGTCGTAAAATTTAGGAACATCTTTTAGTGTCTGGTTGATCTTAAAATGTGAGCTAATATCTTGTCAACATGCAATGGCAGGTTTTAAGTGACAATACTGTGGCATGCATGCTTTTTACACCTTGATTACATTGCATGACACTAAATGTTTAAGCCTCAATTTGTGTTACATGCATTGCAGCCGTGGTGTCTATTTACCACATCCAGCTATCATATTTTCCAACGCTTCTGTAACCAGGGGTTAGTTCGTAAAGCGTTGAGGGCAACTTAGAATCAAACAACTTTTCCAGGCTGCTTGTTTTGCCCTTTTACGGTCCGTGTCCTTGGTGAATGTTTATTGGTCAGACAAGACAGTACATCATCAGGGGAAATGTTATTGCGGGGACATTATGTTGTCATGTAAGCTGTCAGATTATAGGTGTTCACAGTGTGAGACACAATTACATCACAGACAAGAGAGGTTAATGAACAAAGCCAAATACAGGAGTCACTGGCTGACGGTTGTATCTACTTCTTCATTGAAAAACACTTACAACTCTTTCCCATTTAACCCCTAGAATAATAGTTTGTTTTCTGGTCTATTTTAGTTGAATGAAAAGTAATTAACACAATATAAAGTGACCAAATCCCTCTACACTATGGTTTATGGTTGATCATTATTCAAGATTAGTTCCTCTTAGTTTTGTTTTACAATTTAATTTCAGAACATCCTGTACTACATTAGAGGATCAAATTAAATATCCTTATTGTTGTTTATGTATATCTCTTCTTTCTCATTTAAAATGCCTCTACATTGAAGGAACATTTACTGCTTGTATAGGGTGTGTGTGTATTTAAGAGAGAACATGAGAGCTATGTCCTTACATTGTAAAACACTTCTTCTTAGTAATCATAACATAGAAAAATAGAATGTCTCTTTCTCTTGTTACATAACTGTGTTTTGTCATTGATGTATACCAACATATAACAACATATAACAAACATATAACAAACATATAACATGTCTGTTATACCTCAATAGTTTCAACACAATATACTCTATCTTACATAGATAATGCTTCAAGCAATAGATCACTGTATGTGGTTGCTAGGCAACCTGATATTCGCTATTTTCGTTTTCCGCAGTGACGGCAATGTTTGAAATTTCCTGTGACATTTTATACAAAGCTTTACAAACTGGCTGACAACTTTGTACCTTGTTGTCTTGTTGAAAGGCGTTTTTTCTCCACATTCTATGTTGTATATGAATGTGTTAATGTTGTACAATCAAGCCATGGTGTCTACCAACCTGAAAACAGACATATCTTGGTCATTCAATACTTGTAAAACTGGTGCAAATGGTATTGAAACTCATGCCATTTATGCTTGTTTCAATTTGAACACAATCATGTATCACATTCTTAACCTGACAGAGATGTGAATGTCATGTTTCACTAAATGTGACAGCAGTGGTGTCAGTGTGACGTCTCTAAGCGCGGCAAAACATGAAATATACGTAATTCCAATGTGCAGTGAAATGCAGCGGGACACTGATCGTTCATGTGTGTAATCAAACAATTGCTGTGCATCGCATTCACCAATACATGTACTGGTTTGTGAATAATCGAACATTCCGTTAATTATGCATTGTAGATCATTGTTTTGTATAATGCATCTTTGCTTCAACTGATTCGAGAGATAACTAGTTTTACAATAAAAAGTAACACACCTAATTAAGGAGATGTAACTAGTTACACATGATGGTGGAGATATAGCTTCAGTAATTAAGTTTAAGTGAATTTTGTTGTCCATTATTATTTAACAACTCGTGAGTATAAGAGGAAATTTAAAAGGTGTCAATTGAATTGTGTTTAGCCGCAAAAACTTCTGCATATTTTCATGACAGTGCAAGTGGATTTTATATAAGAGTTTTAAGGGGATATAACTTGTTATCTCTCTGGTGAAAACTGTGGCATAAGCTTGTACACCATTTTAGTATTTGTGGTACAACGGTTATCTTAAGTTAAAGACAATGGTGGATAAAGGTATCAAAGACAGGTGATACCGAGACACTTGTTGTCACATTTTGCCTGATCATTTATGTGTACAGAAGAATTAAGACTCGTTAGCTGGACAGCCCATGGTCAACCCTCTAAAGTGGCCAAGATATGCTCAGAAACTCGGTAGCGGTACATGTATTATAAACTTAAATTCAAAAAATATTTAAAAACGTTTGACATCTAAATTGAAACTGCTTTTAAGCTAATAGTATTTCACATGAGTAATACAGAGACGTTATGGTTTGTTTGTGCAGAGGCATTTCACATAATGACAGTAATAAGTATGACAGAAAAAAAATGTTACTGATAAATGTATTTACAAAGTTTGCATTTCGAAATAGTTTTGTAGCTGGGAAGTGAGTTTGGAGGAAAGTTTTCACCTACATGACAAGAAGTGTGACTTTCTACTGATAAAAGTTTGTTGATGAAAGTGACAGAAAGGGCAATTAAGTAATTTTCATGAGCAGACGAAATTTTAATTGACGAACGTGTGTGTTGAATGTACATGTGCAATTGCCGTATTGTTGTGTAGCTAGGATAGAATGGATTTTGAAGTGCCGACCGTCTACTCTTCACATGCAGTCTTAATTTTACGGCCCTGCATGCAAGGTGGGTTTTATAATTAAGCAATATTTTTAATTTGTATAGATCGGATCGACTTTAAAGAAGGTAAACCTGGGCATAGAGTCCTTTTTCATTTCTTGGTTTTCTATATGTCGCGACTGTGTTCAACATTTCATTGGAGAGTAGAGAGTTTAATGGGAAGTGTCTGTAATGATTATAATGGCTCATTTGCATAACTAGTTGCCTAATTTTAGCCGATTGTTTCTTAATTAATTGAGTGTCAAAGAGCACCTGTCAGACCAGGGAGAAGTGTGAAGTTAAAACAATCATTACACTTTGGCATAGGAATCTTTACTCACCTATTGTTATAGCATGTGTGAATATAGGAACTTGGTTTCATACTGTCAGACTGTGAGGAATATGTAAAGGTATTATGTTTTTTTGGTATTCATGATGTGTACTACGTCTGCAACAGTTAAGATGACTGTCTGCTATTGATAGTTTGTAATGTTGCTTCCATTAGGTACTTTTCTGATGTACGTTTCTGCTTTATTTCATTATTAACAGAACTGGGGCTGCTTTTTGCTATTTATCATTTTGATTGGAAGAAGTATTTCAAATCTATAGTAATTTCTCAAAATCTTTCTCATCGTTTGCTTACTGTACAAACTGAAACTCTACATTATTTTTAATTACCTCCCTTTCTTCCTGACTATACTACTCACTTATTTCATGATCTTGTAAAGATAATAAGATCTTGTTCTCGGAAATATTATATCTTTGTTATTTGATTGGTCTTGTTATAAGCTTTTGTGTATCATAAAAGTTATAGGGTGTGTTAGTTTATGACTATTCATTAACATTATGTATAGGAGTGAATATCTATTACCAAAATGTACACGTGTACTTTAGTAATAATCACGCAAAAACATGGATAAGTACGTAATCATGGGATATAAACTAGAAAAACTGGGCATATGTAACAATTAATTAACCAAAGCATTAACTATATATGTTTCATACTCATCTGTCATCATTACTAAAAAACATGTTGCCGAGGGTTCAGAATTTGATTTACTGGATTGTAATTTCCATGGCGAGCGTGTAACACGTTTGAAAGGATCGTGGATCACCGATACGTGAATATTAGTTTAGCGTACTTCATGATATCGTTTATTGTGTCTCATTATCATTTGTTGCTATATTTATAAACGCAAAATATGATAATGTTGTTTTTGATTGCTGTTTTAGGTATGCATTTATGAGGTTGATTAATATTAACTATGTCGTCTGTCTCGCTGACCAGGGACTGAGTATCACATGTTTCCACCTCAGGCAAAATGGCTGTTCTTATCAATAACCTATTGTAGGATTTGTCAATCAATTCATACACAACACCGGTAGGGTCATTAGCTACAATAACCAAAAATAAGAGTGACATGGAGTTGTAACTCTTCTCTATTATCTATCATTGTGTCAGCTCTATGATTGTACAATGTTGAAGCAGACGTCATTTTGTATCTCAGTAGACGGCAATTAAAACTCTCATACCTTCTATGCTAATACACTGTTCTATAATTGTTTTTGAACTGCATGAATGGTTGATCAAATAAAATGAGTTGTGTGTATTACTATCTTTGTTATACTACGTGAACTTTGGGCATTGATCGGTGGCTATAGTGTGGAATGTACATTTGCGGTTGTGCTGTTCTGCCATTGTTACTCACCAATAAATCATTACAAACCGTTACAGGTTCTTGGAATATAAAGTGCAGGTGGAGTTCTGTTTTTTTACTTTTCTAATATTTGTTCATATTAAGGTTTTAAATCTATATTTCCAACAGTAACAGTAACTAAAACTTGTATAGGAAAATTGTGTATCATTTAACAAGTTGATGTAGAAGTCCTTTTGGTTAATTGCGTAATACACATGTTTTCTGATTTATTTATTTTTAAACGGACAGGAGATATTTTGATAGATGTATGTAAAAGCTAGATTCTACTGTGTTGTTGATTAAGATATACTTGTCTTTGTGGCAGGAGAACAGCTTTAAGTCATCAACTTTTTACTTTCGTTCATCAAAGACTTTCCACATAAGATGATATCAAAATGTTCAGACAAGCTGTCGCCTTTTAACATCAACACTTATATAATGTTAGTCACTCTTTCTTTGATGCTCATAGGTAAAAAAGATTTTTTATTGAAATGCTGAAAAAATCATTCTAAACTTTTCATATTGTCAGAAATTATCTCTATTTTGGTATCGTCAGAAAAGACCTCTATTTTCAAATCATCAGAGGTGCTATCTAAGATCATACTGCGTTTAAAGAGTTCTCATATTGATGTAGTACTATTGGAATGTTTGTGTAAAAAGGGTGTTAACAAGGGATGAAGGTAAACAAACAACACAATTTTGGTACAGTTGTTTCCTTTCCAAACTGATATGCGTAATTTTAGCTTTTCGATATAAATTTGGTCTATGAAAACAGAAACCCATTGAAAAGAGTACCTTGTTTAGCTTGGTTGATGGGTTACTGTTGAGCATATCAACTTGTATAATCTATAGTTACATCAAGTCAGTAATTAATCAGGTAGAAGTCTTTGGAAGAAGAGTTGATTGGTTTCAGGTAATGTATGGAATAAGTATCAGGATCAATAGTTCTTACACCTGTGATTAAAGATAGTAAACAACGAAAACACAGGAAACAACACAAACAAATTGTTCACTGGGAAAGTTCTTAGTGACTAGTTGGAATATAAATGTAGAACAATTTTATGTTACAGTTTTCCCCATTCAGTTTCTGAGACGATGATTAAATGCCAAGTCAAACCACATATTTTGAAGAGCTGTACATGTCCTATAATGCTTAACCACATAACTGGAAGTTGCTCTGCTTCTGAAGTTAACTCACAGACAATGTTGTCAAAGACTCGTTTGTTTGCATGTGTCAGCCTAGACAAGGCAACAGAACACCAATTGTCTGAAAAGTATTTTGATTCTGAAAGGGAAGATGTTATTTATTTTAGTGCCATTTTGTTCTCTCTGTAGATCATTGAACAGATTTCTTTCCTGGGCTTAGAATGAATGGCTTTGAGGTGCAGAGGCACAATGCAGTTACATCAATCAATCATTTGAGTCACCGTCGGCAAGCATCTTGTGTCTGGACTTGTAGAATAGAACAAGTCAATGAAAAATGTTACGAAAGGTGAACCAAAATGTAACTTGTATACATGGGCTACTGGATGTTGCGATGCCATTTGAAACATGATGCTGTTAATGGGAAAAAGAACATGCATGGTACAGTGCTACAATCAAACCACAAGAAATAAAGACACACTTAATAGAACATCGTTATCAACAACATTTAAGTTGCTTCTTCTTTTTTGTGATTTTTGATTTAGTTTAAAACACCATGATGTAATGGACACTTTGTTAAAATCTTAGGGAGGTTTCAGTTGTTCTTTTTCATCGTCTTAAATCTTTATAGGGTCATTGTTAACTTTGTTCACAACTTAAACTGCTGTCTCTTCAACCAAAGTTTGACCAAACAGATCCACGAAAGTCATGTAACTCTCAGCCTTGGACATGCTTCTGTTTGTAAGATGACCAGATGCACAAAACCCGCCCTTGGTGACCTTTTTGACCTCTGCCCCACCTATGTCCAACAAAGTTCTGTCATTAGGAGGCAATGGACAGGTCAAAGTTCAAGGGTTGTCCTTAAAATGAAAAGGACAACACTAACAAATTAGCAAAGTGTCATGTAGTAAGTTTGGCCTTTGTTTTTACTTTTTGCTCGACTGTTTTACTACCGGTATGTGTGAGGAAGAAGAAGCTGTTTTGTTGACTATTTACGTCAGGTGTGAGATTGTTACTTGCTTTTGGCGGGTCTTGTTTGGTCTCATTTCCCCGGTTGTGCTGAAAGGCTATCTGTCGTCTGCCATACTTCACAGCTAATGAGTCTGTCATCACTTCCGTTGTTATGTTTAAAAGAAGGTTGATGGTGTAACTAATGGTGACAAATTGATGGCAGAATGCAAAAATATTGTAACTACAGCATTTTATTCGTATACATTTACAACTGTTGTTTTTTTGTCCTTGATTTTTCAGAAAATGAAGTGTGAAAGTTTGCCTGAAACAACTACTGTTTTGTACCCTGAGTCCTTCAGTGCATGAGATTGTTTTCTAAAATGAGATTTTCGATTTTTTGTTGTGTCGTCTTGGTTGTTTATATCCTGTTTAGTTTCAGGTAAACTACATCAGGTAGCTCTAAAAATAAACAAGAAAATGGTGTTACCACTTAACGTTCTCCTTATAGATTATAAAAGATATGTTTAGTTTGTGTGAAACTTTCTCTAACATAGGATGCTAATCTTACATGTTTCTTCATTTTTAGTCAGACGAAACAAATAATGTGTAGGTTAAATTTATCCTGTCTTACTCAAACAAGGAAAACACCCTTTTGAAGTGGAAATCTTGTGACGTTGTGATTGAAATACTTTAGAATGCATGGTGGCGACTGATTGTTTTTAACATTTTATTGACGTTACGAATCATGCAGGCAGTGATAATCAAAAATGCCCCTTTAAACATTACACCCACTGACGAAATTCCTGAACCCTTCAGATTGTATCCATTTACGTTGTTGCATCTACCGTGTACGTATCGTGTAGGGTGCAGTATTTTAATAAGGGTAGGGCAATTAATTTTTACCAATGACAGATTGTCAATAAGCTTGTAGATATTTTAGCCCATTCAATCCTATTACAGTAGCAGACTTTGTAATATCTCGATGTTTGTTTTAGATAAAGCTTGAGGCATTTAATCTTTTACTGTTTTACATATTCTAGACTTAGTGCAAAATTCATGTAACAACCCCCATTTTCAATAGCAGTTAGAGCAGTTATGCACATAGACCTTTTTGAAGAAGCATCAATGCAAGAGTGTGCTAAGTGTTTTCTTTTTACGGTTAGGGATAGAACGGTATTGATGTAAGGTCTTCCAACATATATTACCTGTAGTGCCTGCCAAAATAGGGAATTATGTAAAGCGACAGAGAATGTAATAAAGAATACCTGACCTTATTTTGGGTGAAAATATTGAATTGAAAAACTTGGCACTATACTAAGGTAGACTAAGTTTTCATTCAGAAATAAGAACTTTGTGGTATTGTGGAGTATATTTTGTTATGTTCTGACTTACGTTTTCGAAAAAATGATAAGATAGCAAGGTGGGTTTAAGTTAAGGTGTGCTCTAAAAGTGAACCAGGATACAGATTATAATGTGGTGGTTGGAAGTAATCTTCTAAAGAGGAATATAATACTGATTGTGTTTGATTTTTGTACAAGGTTTCTTGAGTGTTTTATATGTTAGGTGTAAGATTATTGCTGTATGGTGGAAAGAATCTTTTTATATCTAGTTTTCTTCTACTATTATATTACATACATAAATTTAGGTTTTCTTGTACTGATAATGATGTAGTTGTAATTTATGTCTTGTATGTTGCTATAGTTTATCTCTCTAGTAAAAATAGTTTTAGATGTAATATTTAGTTCTAAACTATTTTGTTGGTGAGTTAGAAAAGACTGATGTATCTAGTTATAAATATTCATGGTAACGTACTTTTACTATTTTCAGAAGCCCCTGTTGACCAGCCTATAGCAGCAGACCCTGAGGATACCGTGCAGGAATGGCGGGCTGACGTTAACAAGCGTAGTAACATACACTGGGAAGAGAAACCAGAAAAGGTGAACCTGTACAGCGAAAACGTCATACAAGAGTCTGATAATACAGAATCTGTTGACAGAGAAAGTATCGCTAACCTGTCTTCTATACGCCAACAGTGGGAGAGTAAATTCGTTGCTGAGAAACATATTAAAGATAGTGTGCCAAAACCAAAGCAGACGACACAACAAGTACGTCACTGGGAGGTAAAACTTCCCACTCAACTTAAGAAAGTTCCTGCCAACATTGTCAGAACAACGAACACAGATTCCGACTCTGAAACTGAAAACATGGCTGACACAGAAACAATTAATGAGAGTGCCATTGAGCGGGAGATTCGATTGGCCATGGAGCGTGAAGAGTTGTTGAAGCGAGAGAAAGAGGAGAGAGCAAATCTCCAGGAACGGCAGATGGCACCACAAAAGATGGATCAATTTAAATCAGAAACAATTGAACAAAACAATAACAAGCCTACATATCATGAGATGACAGAGGCAGATCGAGGTTCTGAGTTGAGACAGAGGGAAGAGCTTATACAACAAGAGCTGTTTGAGCAGCAGGAACGTGAGGCAGCCTTCAATGGAAGCAATGGAGTCACAAATGGGGTAGGTTTTACCAACAGGCTCTTCTTTTACTTACATCTTATCTTATGATTAAAAGTTTGTCACACATATTTAGGGGTATTGTTTAAGACAGCCTTTGATGGAGAATATTATGGTCAGAGAGAAAATGGTCAGTAAGATAAAATGCGACTAATGTTATTTTGGTATGAGTTTACTCTCAATAACGAAGCTGTCTATTTTCATCCAGCAATGCAAATAAACACTTTATGGTCACAAAGCCCAAAGGAAAGTGTGAGAAACCTTCTCCTACAATACAAGCAATTTGACTCTGTATAAATACGAATGAAAATTGGGTTGGTTTAACAAAGGCTTGTTTGACATATGGCAAACATAGGTCAAATATGTTTCACAAAAATGAACTTCTTTGTATCTGACAGAATACAAACAAGATAATTGCTGTTTATTATCTTGTTTCTAGTTTGTTCAGCAAGGTTGCAACCCTAAATGGTGCAGATATGTGGAAGATTATACTGAAGTAATAGACACATAGGCTCTTGCAGTGGTGCAAAATATTTTTCCTTATCAGTTTGAAATTCATGTTTTTGCACTCTGTAAATTTGTTTACCTTCAAGTTGTAAATAATTCAGCTCACAATTTAAGTCTTAAGTCTATGCGCAGCTTATTATTATGTATAAAAAAAACTTGCAATTTTGACAATTTACGTCTGCTAAAAGTGTCTGGGCTAGGACATCTAAACGTATAAAAAGTCATAAATCTTCGAAAGAGAGCAATAGTAATGCAGGTATACTGTCTCTTCTACATCTGCTGTTAGCTAGATTGATGTTAAGTCAGAAACGAAAGTGAAACCAATCTAAATACGTTTATAACAACTAACACTTAATTTATTTTCCCGCTTGATTTAATGTACATATGTTTTTCCCTCTTACTTGTTTGTTTGCTGTTCTAAATACTCGCCAAACACTTCTTAATACACCTGGATCAACACATTTCTAAAAATAGGAAGATAAATTACCCACAAGGCAAAGATATTAAAGTAATTAGTCCGTAAATAATTTGACTTTATGACTTCTACATTGATTTTTACCTGCCGTTAGGAAAATAGCGATGTTTTCACTTGAAATATACTGAAACACAAAAGATAGGTGACTAGAGATGCTACTTGATTTTGCATATTCAGAAAGCCATTGTGCAACATTGATCTAAATGACAGCTAGTTAGCCCAATTTGGTCTCAGGGTTTCTGGGGATGTCAAAATGGTTGTCGACTAATGATGGATTTCTGTACATATCACTGAGTGTATTTGAAATATACCATTTGGTTGACATTTCAGTTACAAATAAAACTTAGCCTCTTTTTCTCAGACTTCTTCTCCCCTTACTGCATGAATAAATTAAAAAAGCCTGATAATTAAGTGATTTTTTTACTCCGTTGATAGTAAAAGGGCTGCCAAGGTATTTAGTTTTAAAGGTTAATTAAATAAAAACTGTGTAACAAATACTTAGTTCAGGTATAATTGCTATAAAGACAATAGTCTAATTGATATGAACTCATGTGAAAGTATCGACTCTTCTATACAGGTGCATTACACACATATACACATTGTTAAAAGCATGCTATATTTATAAGAAATTCAATGCACTACTATGAAAAAAGGTTAAGCTATAAAGTACACACCATTATTTCAATAGAGCTTCTTGCACTGTTTATCAACTCTTCTTATTCTGCTTGAAACTTTAGCAAATTTTGAAAAGGTCTTTCATTTGGTAAAGGGAGACAATCACTCTTCGGCATCTAGAAATTATGTTTTTGATTGCAAATAAACATTCATTCAAATAACTGGAATTCTTACATACAACAATAATGGCCAGTGTATTATAATATCAATAAGTGTTTCTCACTAAATGATAAAGTATATAACACTAATGGGGTCCAAATACGACACGACTATTGTCCAAGGGTTAGAACCATGAGCCCCCTTATTCAGGGAAGTAGGAGCTTTAAGTGTGACTTTGTTGATTTGGTTTGCTTTAAGATTTAATATCAATTCAAATCAAACGGTGTTAAATCTGTTTGAAAGTTATCTGCTGCAGGGGTCAAGACATGAATGATCAAAGCATTTAAGTGCAAGACAAATTACCTCTACTTACAGTTCTCTTGCATTCACTGTTTGATATGATCATTTGAAGGCCACTTGTATTCAGACATTTATTGAAAATAGGCTTAGATAAATTCTGTTTCATTCTAGACTGACTTAAATTCTAATCCATCAGCTTAGTAGATAGTTTACTTTAGCATTAATTGGAAGTTTTAAGGAACTGCGGAGGATATTTACACTAACGGCTGAAGTTTCTTTTGACTTGTAAGACCTAAAGCTGTTAAAATATTTGAATGGTCTTGCATTTGTTGACATTTTATTCAGGATTTTAATATACAAATTACGGATTAAGAAATAAGTATAATGGTAAGATTTATTTGGGACATGTACAATTTATGGAAATACATGTCAAAAGTGTGTGTTTAATTTTGTTTACAAACATGGCTTCTTTTTGGTGTGTAGCACAAATTCTTTCAACTAGTAGAAGTGTTAGGCATGAAATGATGGATTATGTGTACTTAGTTAAAGGTAAAAAAATGATGATTTTCAGTTTCCAAACAATGAGGAACATGGATCTACTTTGTAATTGTATTAGAGCTGTTTCTTTATGATTTATAGGTCAATTATTGTATATAAGGGTGGTAAAGTTACAAAAGTTTCAATCAAAACCTGATAACTATAGATGAAATAAAAATGGAATTATGTACTTAAAAAATAGCGAGAGAGAAAAATCACAACAGCTTTTACGTACCTCTTAGCGTTTTAAGTAGACTGGGTAAACAACGTACAAGTAAGAGACATCACATTTAATAATAAAAAGACATCTGTTGCAAAATGCTTTATTGATTAGATGTGTGGGCATTATTTGAACATGCTCCCACATTCAATATATTACCAGTATATACACTCATCTAGTGACAGTTTACAGCTAGATCACGAGTGTTTGTGTTATGTAAGATATTGAGGTAAGGGTAGCCGGGTAGGAGATGTGATTACTTTGTGTTTGAAAACTTGGGTAGAAAAAGAATGTGATAGATTCCATAGAGGAGGTAAAGACTATAAGATATGACAATATTCAGGAATGTAACTAATTAAACTTTGTCATACATTTCAAGATATGATATAGTTGCAGAAATTCTACACATTGGAAAGGAAATTATACTTCATGATATTTATGTGTTTATAAGAAAAAAGGGAAACATCGTGAAAATCACCTTATATGTGCTTGAGCTTCTGATACTTAGTTTCCAGTACGGTGTAGGCGATGACAAATGATAATCCATCCAATTGTATTTCACCTTTTTATTTTCTGCACAGAATCACAGTGACTCTTCAGGGGTGGAGGATGAAAATGCAGAGGAGAGTATTATAGAGAGAGAAATACGTCTGCAACAAGAACGTGAACAGGAACTTGCAATCAACAGAACCCGCCTTGCCAACACATCGATTCAGGTACTTAGAATTGTGGTACAGTAATAATAGAGACAATATACCATTGCTAGACACTTGTTAAAGGTATTGATTGCTCATCTTGCAGTCAGCTTTTAAAACAAAAGGTTCAATTTCTGGTGTGTTTTATATGGGTTATATGATAACTGTAGTAATTAACAATTAACAGTTAATGAGTAGAACAGTGGTATGCATCAATTCCTAATTAGAAATGTAAGAAAGAAAGAAGAACAAAATAAGATGAAAGAAAGTATAATGCTCATTTCAATATTGAAACTTATCAAAGCGATACAATGATCCAACATCAAAACATTTAAAGCATTTCAAGGAAACTAATCTTAGTGTTATCTAATTACAGAAATTGTCCTTGCCTGACTGTAGTTTCTTTCCGTTAATTGAAAAATCCATTAAAACTAGGTTGTGTTGTGTAAGTTGACAAAAATCTAGTAAACGAAACTATTAATGCAGAAGTAAAAAATGTTATTGTATACAAAACAGATTTGCATGAACATTTAAACTAAATTTGTAACCATGCATTGAAGTGTTAGTAGGAAAACAGTGAATAGGGAAGTTGGAGCTTTATCAACAAGGAAAACTCTGTGAAGGATAATCAGAAACAAACCAAAACATTTTCAGTAAGAAGCATAGAGAACAGAGGAGCTCACAATATAGGTTTCCACTTGTTCATTTCAGGAGCCAGCTGTAGATTCTATGGTAGAAGATAACACTGTAGTAGAGGAAACCGTCACTGTACAATACACAGAACAAACGAGAGCTTCTCCCACAACTGTTTCCACTCCAGAGGAACTGTCCACGGTCTCCACACCTGACAACCTTAGTGAGGTAGACGAGGCCCCGACTCCATCAGATATGAGAAGCAGAATATCGTACGAGGAAGCAATAGCAAGCGCATCCCACGAGGGTGAGAGTTTGATTGCCCGGGAATTACGTGAGGCAAGAGAAAGAGAAGATGAGCTACAGACACAACGAGAACGATCACAAGGTGTGACCCCAAGAACAGAACCACCAAAGAAAGAAGCTCCCGCCCCAGTGAAAGAAGAAAGTCAAAAGCCAAGCTACCAGAAAGATGTGGGCCCATATAAACATACACGCAAACAGTCCACAGATTCTACATCATCTGGACAGAGCAGCGATAAGCCACACAACATCGCACCCAAAAATGTACGCATCACATCATTTGGCAGTGGGGTGATGGGAGGACTTCATTACAAAGCACCGGAAAAACCAAAGGAAACAAAACGCCAGGAAACACCTATTGAACGTGATATCAGGATTGCCAGAGAGAGGGAAAATGAGCTTAGAATATCAAAAGGTCTAACACCACTAGAGGATGTGAAAAAAGTGGATGTGGATGTAACTGATGGAAGCAACAACAGTGATATTGTGGCTAGGCCATCATTTGTTAGTCCAGGGGCAGGAAATAGGAACAATATGCAGAAATTTGCCTCCTCAAGATTACAAAAGGAGATAAACAAACAAAATGAAATAGAAAAGAAATATCGCGAGGAAGGTAAAATAAAATCTACATCAGAAGAACATGTTGGACTTGTAAAATATACAGAAATAGCTCAAGATGATTACACAAGCCCAAAAAGAAACTTTAGTATTACACGAAAATCTGTTTCTAGTGAACCAATAAAGGAACAAAATGGTACGGCTGAGGTCAAGCCTAAAGTGTCTCCAAACGTGACAGGACCAGAACCCTCCAAAATGAGTCGAAGTATATCTGGAGGAGTGACGTTCAGTTATCGCGAGTCAAGACACAAGGCAGAGTCAAAGATAGAACAAGAGCTGAGAGAGATGAGAGAAAGAGAAGAAGAATTGAGGTAAATATGACATTTCAGTTTATTTGATTTTGCTTATTTGATCAATTTGTTTAGAGTATTGTCATACTGGGTTGATTTCTGAACCTGTAGCTATGTGAATTCAACAGTTCATGTGTACATGATTTTTCACTATGTTCTGTTAAAGCAGTGTTGCCTTTAGACTTCACCTTGACAGATTTTGTTTTAACTTGCACATAGACGTTGTTACATATGCCTTTACTATCTTAAATCACCAATGTTAACTAACCAACCTTGTTATAAGCATACTTTTGCAGTTGATATCTATGGTTGCTCTTGTTTAAAACTTGACAATCTGACATGTTTTGCTGTTTTTGAAGCTTCCCTATATATGTTTTTATTATCAGGATATTTACCTTGCTGTTGTTTTGTTACAGGAGCCAAAGGTCTGGAGCCGGTCTTGCCACGCCAGGTAGTCCTAGAAACGCAAATGACACAAGCGTCCAAAACAAGCGATCACAGTTTGAACAGGCCACATAAAACACAGCGATCATTGTTGGGATAAGGGAAACGTAGAAACCATCGATCATCATAGAGCAAAAAGATTGTCGATCATTTGTGTAGACAGCAGACGCCATTGATCGTTGTGTGAGAGAATGTGCCAATCATAGATTTGTTCCGTGAGAGACTCCTGTGTTCAGTAGCCATGATGTTTCAGTGATTGTCACAGTTCTTGTGGCCTTAACTAATCATGCTAGTGCCTTAAATGTGCAAACTATTCCTGCAATCAGTCTATAAATATATTCTTTTCAAGATTAAGAAGTATGAGCTTTTAAACAACTATATTTCAGAAATACATTGCATTGAATTTCTGATAACTGATTCCTGTATCACATTATGTATTGTGACATTTACAGTTTGGTTTAAACGTTTTATATCAAAGAGCAAACTGTGTATGCTTTCGGAAGGCTCACTAATTGACTTATCATACAGTTTTTTGTTTCAGTTTGAAATTATGACTTGAAACTGTAGTACTAAAATCATTCCTTGGGGAACATTGTTCTTTTTTTTATATACACATTTTGTTTTATCTACTTTTGTGATTTTCATATTGGTTAATTTTATATAACGTTAATTCTTATCCTAGTACATGTATTTATAAAACACTGGGACTATTTTTGTGATAAATGTGCTTTTTTGTAACTATGGAAACAAGCTGGTATCTGGATAATCCTTCTAACAGTTATTTTATATTGAAGGATACTTTTTAAATGGAACGTCTACCAGTTTTTTCCCGAAACTAAAATATATCTAATAAACCAAGTTGAATCATCATTTTCATTTTGCACTTTTAGGAGACTCAATTTTGAAAACGCCTCATTTAAAGTATCATTTATGAACATTTATCAAGTTGATGTGCATATCTGGTACAAGATAATGAGAGAAAATGTTTATTTTGCTGCATCTTCTAGTTCACTAATGGTCCTAAATGATCAACGACAAGCCTTCCATATTTGGGTACTTGCCAATTTATATTCCACTACATTCCTGTACACCATGTTTTTACCTGATTTTATTTCATCATATTTCTTTACTACTTGTTGTTAACATATCGTCTGCTTTTTTTCTTTCCCAGCATTCCAAGGTGATTCCTTCATGTTGGTGTGATAATTATTGTGAGTTAGGTATGGGGAAGCGGTATGAGTCATTAAAATGTGCCAGTTTCAACAATATTTACCCTATGTTGTCACCCGGGACCCCTTACAAAGTTTGCTGACTGGTTTTAGGGGTTATAGACGTGTTTGTACAAATTTCTGATAAAGTTTTACACACAGAAACCTGACACGAATCAAAAACGTTCATGATAAATCATCACCTAGCAACTAAATCTGGGCTTTGTTTGATACTTTGTAGACTAACGTGAAAACTTTCATGATTAATCTACTTCTGACAGCTATATTTAGAAACTCAGGTGTAGATAAACTCTTGGTGACAAACTGGTTACTATGGATACAATACTCTTAGCAAGGATTCTAGGGTATGAAATGATAACAACATGAACAAACTATAACATTACATACAAATCCTTTAGTGAAAAGTGCAAGTTTATCTAACTACCCCACCCATAAGGGATTTAAGTGTAACATTATCATCTGTTTTTTTATTCATTTTTGTAAGAAAAAGTAATTCTTTACCAAAAAGTTTGTTTGGGTAGGGCAGACAATTACAGTTATGTGTCAAGAGTTCTTTCCCTTGTTTGAATTTCTCTATCCTGTATCATTCTGTTCATATTTGGATGCGTGAAATATCTTGATATATTAGCCAGGTGTTGTAGATGATTAGATGAGTGATATATTTCCAAGGAAGACTACAGATCTGAAGGCACAAGTATTTCGCTGTCTTGATTGATATAAACAAATACAAAATGTGCCAAGTAGTTACAATTATGCTAGAAGCTAGAATCAGCTAGAAGACTTGCTGCGGGATTGCGCCAGATTTACATGTGTGTGCTAGTTCTGACTTAAGTGACAAACATGCATTACTTTAGTAGGTAGATAGGAAGTTTAGAACTATGTTAAGATGTGAACTATGTTTGTTTGAAATGCTGTACAATGCTGATATATCTGTTCATTTATTACTGCATGCTCGCAAGTGAATTATTGTTTTATTACAGCCACTTCTCATGAGAGGGGTTAGCTGTACGTGTATATGTTACCTTTTATCTATGTACAGGTAACATTCTTTTAAACTTTTTTATCATATTCAGCTATTGCTATATTGCAACGTTATGCTTTGAGACGACTTTCATACAATTCAAATAACAAACATTATGCTTTGAGACGACTTTCATACAATTCAAATAACAAGACAAATCTCAATAAGCATGGACTGCCGTGGAATATGTGCTAGTTAAAACTTGGATAGGCAATACCTGTGTTAAATAACAGTACAACTTATATTCAGTATACCTGCTTCATAATGTACAGTGTCATATAAGTATGTGCCTTGTTAATTCTTTAACTAGTTGCTATTTCCTATCTTTGTGACGTTGCTTCCAATTTGATTTATGATGTTGTAAGCTAGACAGACATTATGTTGCTAGGTGATAAACTCTTATCTCTATGTTATACAGATTGTGTTTGGAATCATAACTACGCTGTATTCATATCCTCATATATGCCTTAAAACATTTAGATATTGTTGAATGTTTATAACAGTTTATACAAGTATATCATGCAATATATTCACAGACTACTTATTTGTACATAACTAACATATACATATCATAACTTTGTATAGAACTTTGTATGTTGCCTTCATGTTGAGAGTATATTATATATACAATAAACTTATACAGAAATAGTATTTGTATTGATTTTCAATACCAAGATACTAAATGAAGACAAGCAGCAATAGTTCCACAATTTAGACCAATTTAACATAAAGGATGGTGGGAAGTGGTCTTAATAGCTAGACTTACGAGCTGTGATCCAGAATTAACCAGACTGTGCCTATAACTTCCGTACTTAAGGATAAAACAATATTGAAATGTTCATTGTTGTTTCTGGTATTTTTTCAGGCTTAGATCAAGATTAAAAATAGAGGAGTATTTGCAGAAAATTTCATCATTATGTAAAATAAAAAAGCTACAGCTACAATCTGGTTAGTTGTGGATCACCCCTCGTAACTACAGTAATGTTTTACAATTAAGACCACTCAAGTTTGTGACAGGTCTGTTAAGTAATTTGTTGTTGCAATTGTGACCGACTCACTATAAAGACCACTTTTAGCTACTACAGAGCTACTACTTAATAGCAGACATTCAGTGTACAATGAACTTAGCTGCTTGGGATAGAAATGTATGGTCTTAACAGTCGACCCCTCCTGAATTTGAGAAGTCTTCCTAGCAGAACTTCACACTTTGCACAACTTACACTGAACAAGAACTAGAAAAGACAATTATTTCATACATCAATCATTTTTATTAAACATACATCTGTAACATCTTCAATCAAGATTAAAGGTAACAAGCACTTTAGAAAAATCTCTGACAGAGAAAAGTTAATATTGCAATGTATTATATCAAGGAAAATTACAAAATGCAAAATGTTCAGTGTTAAATTATCTGTCTTCCAGGACAATGAACATAAAATAGTATCAAAATCTAAAGGACAAACTGTTAGTATCACATTTGTTTTATTATAAATCAAAATATAAATAAAGATAAGGAATTTAGCAAATATGTTACATCTGAATAGACTATAAGTGTCTACTTATTACGCTATATCTTTGCAGTAGTTTAGTTAAGTTTAGTTGTAAAAGACCTTTGTCTTAATCGACTACACTAATGCTCTAAAACATACTACCAGTACACGTACAACAATCACAGTACATATGTCCTCACTATGTCCTCACTATGCCCTCACTATGTCCTCACTATGTAAAGCTACAGGGACATGTAGTCGGAAGTAACTTTGTACTGTTGACAATATCAGTATGCAGGGAACCAGACTTCAGGGACATGAAGCATTCAGTGTTTATGAGATGTATCCTGCGACCAACCAGTACTGTGGATTACCTATTTGCTTTAACAATACACTTGTCAGTCAGTGTACACGGGTCATACAAGAGTTACATTAAACTATAACCACTCACAGTACAATCATGTTTATAATCATGGTTAGAATTTAACAAAGCAAAGTACATGTTATAAGTACAATTGTGAATAATTTACAGAAGTGAATACCTAGGTCGAGCTACTATTACAATGTGGGTGTGAAGAAATAATTATGTAGCAGACTTAATATAAAAGGGGACATTCTTAAAACAACAGTAGACAACAAAATGCCTTTTCTTTCTCAGTGACACAAATAAAGAACATGATGTTTCAAGTCTGAATCATCATTTTATAAGTTATTTTATTTAACAACACAAGTATTTGTGTTACATGTTTTCGATCAATAGGAATGTTTCATTGATTGTAAGTCCAGTGTATTTATATTTGTTATCACTTATCAACAATTATGTAATACAGGTACACCTTGTTTATTTAACCTAACAATCTCTCAAATATGCACACATTTCAACCATTGTTTCAGTTAATGGTTATATATACAATTTGATTACTACAATTATAACGATTAGATAGCCGAAATATAAATAATTACTACATGTATCTGGGCTGTTACTTACTAGGTGAAGTGCATATAGGTCAGTAACACTATTACTTAACCTGTGTCACATAACAAACCCCAAAGTCTATAGTCATGTACATGAAAATATGAACAAGCAGCATTTAAAACTGGCACTTCTTTACATCTGCTAGAAACATACACATTTCACCAGTAAAATACTGTGCCATCACACTATGGGTCTTTCATAAAAAAACATTACTTGAAGCTTAACTTCCTTCAAGAACTGGTTATCAATAAGTGAAGAAATCATTTAAACTACTGCCCCACAAAAAGTGATGATTCAACAATATTTGAAAGTACACTGTGAACTTACAGTATAGAAACATTAAACATCAGGCTCTAAAGTCTCCATTGTATACACACAAAACAACGACATGCATACACTCTCCAGTTAATAACAAATATCACATGATTTATAAGTGTATTTACACTCTCATCAAAAGATAACAAGTGTAAAGTAAAAAAACTGGTGTAATAAATCATGCAGCTACAAGACTTAAGTTTACTTCCATGGGTTAAATGTGTAAAAGCATGCTAACTACAGATAATAAGACGAGCACAATGTTCACTACTTACAAAGATACATTATAGTCTACAACTTTTATTGGACCCTAAACACTGAACAATTTGAAATTAAAAATAAAATTTGTAAGCTCTGAGCAAGACATATATTGCTATCATGTGTACTTATCCAAGGTAACTATTGTTACATATCTACTAACTCAACAACAATCAGAATTGTCAAGGTTTTTGGACAAATAATTATTATGATTACCAGCAGTAAGAGTGACTGGAATAACTACAGCA
>ENA-OREC01000136-OREC01000136.1-marine-metagenome-genome-assembly--contig:-NODE-136-length-20680-cov-10.776440_pt1 | contig 20680 bp, 26 predicted proteins | sample MGYA00248626_ERZ508543 | MGnify/ENA primary metagenome ERZ508543 (study PRJEB26211, sample SAMN05518279) | marine metagenome | isolation source: Puget Sound, Washington, USA | host: Bankia setacea...
CAAAAATGTATATATGATGATATACCTTGTGTGTCTACTATGTATTGTAAATTACTGTTATGGGCAGGTAGCCTTTACCAGCTTTTCTAATAAACTAATATATAACGTTGCTCAGCTGTAGAATATCTCGTTTTGATAACAATTATTTTTGAGACAAATTGCTATGTTTACATCTCGTGTTTGATTTATAAAGCTCCAAGACTATGCGGATGATTACCTTAAGTTCGTATGTTTCTTCTACAACCATTCCAATATGGTCTGGGTTGACAATGTAGAGTTTGTGGTTGTAGGTCATGTTGTAGTCGATAGGATCAGAGTATACACGGAACTGGATATAATAGGTTCCGAAACCGGTAATGTTTAGGTCAGGGAATAAGGCCTGTCCGGATGCAGGGTCAAACGTGGTTGATGAAACTCCACCAAGACTAGCGTAAGGTGAGTCGATCAACATACTGGCTTCTGCATACCACACATGGTCCTGAAATATCACAATATGTGTTGTAACTACAAATTAAATGTGGACCTAACCAAAATGACTTGGTCTGCATCGGCTTTTGTTTATTCTTATCCGACATATTGAACTACAACGAGAAACCAAACTTAAAATACATGAACATTATATCCGCAATGACTATCTATGAAACCCTACTCTCAATAATAATATGTTACAAAACAGAACTTCTTTTTAAAAAACTAGGCTCTCACTGTATCTCACTCTTTATTGAATGTATTACCCTTATTAAAGTAACATGTATAAATAAACTCACCCTCCATGTGATGTCAGATATGATGTCATCAGTCTGCCCATCCCTGAGATCAAGACTAATATAGAACTGAGCATTTCGTACCACGTCTCCACTGGATATATCGACAACATTGATTTTCACTGGTCTACCATCAACATCAAACGGATCTGATGCCAATGTGAAGTTTTCAGCCTCTGGTGGATATGTGACATTGAAGTCCAAAACGTAACCTGTACCCATGTGTGTGATTAGAAGATCTGTGAAATTAAACCAGCCGTCAGTGACGTTGACTTCTAGAGTTCCGTTTAACATGCCGTTCGGATTACCGGTGCCCTCGCGCAATGTGACAGTAAGTTGCCATGGATATTCAGCTGTGCCTAACTCTGTGACCACAACGTTCTGCAATAAACCAGATGTGCTATGAAATAATGCAGTAATGTCAACATTGGTGACGTAATGAAACCCTAGAAACTATAACAAATACATTGATTATTTAAAAAAAAACATACATTGACATTCATTTAAGCTTACCGTTAAATCTGCAGCCCGGATTTTAGGTTGCTGTTTCAGTGGTACACCTTCGTATTCGGACAAAGGTTCCTTGTTGAAGAACAGATGGTCTGGAGATGGTGTATTGTACGTTACTGTGCCTACTGCAGGATCATCTGATGGAACCGCGACAGTTTCACAGCCACCGGTGATATTCAATGTATCTGAGATGTTACCGACTTGGCATTCGTTTACCATTTCAGATGCCAATTCAAACAGCTGATCGTACGAGATGGAATCAGACACAGTTGAGTTTATATCTGCAATGTATCAAGTTTGAAATTTATAAGCAATTTAATGACAGAAAATGACCAAGAGGTATATTGAAAAGTTAACACGCTTTTACGTAACGTAATTACGAACTATAATTACAATCTACACGTCTTAAAACTACATTCTATTTTACTTAACTAAATTTAGTCGTTATTAGAAGTTACCTGAAGATGGTTCATCTCCTATTTCGACCTCAACAGTAATTCCCCCAGTACTTCTCTTCTTTCGTCCGCTTGATGACTCACTAACAACGTTCATGATGCGAACCTTCGTCAGAGGAATCTTAAGGAAAGCAGCAAGATTTTCTACAAGGTCATCGCCAAAGAAGTCATCTACCGACATTGCTGGAAGTCCAAATGAAACTATAATACTGCTTTGAGAGACGACATCTATCCTTTCAGGTCCCTTTATGATGAATGTCAGCTCGCCGCGGTCCATATCGAAGTAGTTGATCCCGGTATCGTTGTTAATATGAGGTTCATACTCGGTTCCTGAAATATAGGTAAGAGGTTGATAAAGCTAGGGAGATGTATATTAACCATTAACGCATACTCTACACTGTTTAGACATCAGTGAAACTCTAGCTCATGATGCAAACTTAATACATGTTTACATTTATCAGGCACGTTTCATTGGATAGTAGGATAATCAATCGTGCTGCTAGATAGTCGCCGAAAAGCTTGTTTGTCATTATCAAGCGCTATTCGGAGAGCCATTTTTGGAAATCTAAATGTGCATCTTTACCTAATTATCGACACTTGCCTCGTAAAAACATTAACACAATAGGTGTTAGCAATGTGAAGCAACCATCTAGAATACAAAGACTAATTTTTGAATCAATTAAGCGGTGTTTTTACGAAATCCTGCTGTATAACGGACACGAGGTAGAGTTGCTAGAAACGGATCACCGGTCCGCGAGTACACATATTGCCGGGACCGTGGGGGGTTTATATTGTAATGTGGTGGGTCCAAGTAAACACAAACTATAAAAAGCTTCATGATTGGTCTTCCTTCGTCTGTCATTGGATCTAACAGTACACAGCTAGTATGCTCGTTTGACAGTAAAAATGCGACATAAACAAATCACCATTAATATAATCAATATCATATGTGTTGAAGTAATACTTACATCAAGCAAGGTCGTATACATTTAATAAATAATATTAAAATTATACCTAGATAAAAAGGGGCACACAACTGTGTTAAGATTATGCCATTTTTTAGAAATTCGTCACTTTGAACAACACTGCTACGTGTCTCACCTTTCGGCATTGTTAGAATGTACCGTCCATTATGAGTCCTTGCATTGGTAGCCATTACGTATTGGCCATCAACAAAGACATCTAGTCTGTTGGGTCGAGAGTACCATACCGTCAACTTCACAACCTTCTCAGAATCAACATTTATAAGACGGTATCTCATATGTTCTGGTGTTGTACTGGTAAAATGAATTAAGTATTCCTCGTCTGAAAAATGTCAAAAGTTGAATGATCAAAACATGTAACAGGTCAGAGTACCCACCTACACTACACATTCGAAGAAACAAACTATTTATGCTTATTCCTTTCGTCTCTAAGCATTCTAAAAATACTTATATGCATGTGGTCATATACGTTGAGATGTTAATGAACACAGCTAATATACTGTCTAATGATGTTATGTAAAGTTATGTTATAGTTGAAACCTGGCATAGCTTAACCACGTACCTGTTGCAACTAAGGCCATAAAGGTGGACAATCTCTTTCTGCAGGTATAACCGCTGCACCAGCCGTGATCTTGTGGGCCGTTGATCAAATCAATATATCCATTACCGAGTACCGCAACTGGCGACAGACGTCTCGTTTCGGTATCAGAGTCCATGCTTTCAATGATGAGCATCTCGTAATTGATGTCATCCATGCATTCGTACGCTTGCCACGTTGATTGATATGTGCAGTTTTCATTCCTTATTATACCTGGAAAAAGTTAAACATTAAACATGGTCATTAGAACTGCCTCGATAAATCAACCTGTACAGTATTGTCAGTATACTAAATAAAACAAATTGTATTCGATATACGTAACAAATCATTCATTATTAAATATTAACCTTTGTGCGGCGCTATTGTATCATATGGTATTCTTGTTCCGTCTAGTTCCGTCACCATTTCCTTCGGAATTCGGTAATCACCAAGACCACGACGTGAGTCACCATTCCACTCGAACTCTGAATGAGGAATGACCGCACCAACGTGCCCAAGGAATGTACCGTCATTATCTTTAAACAATGCTTTCTTCAACGCATCGCAATCCATATCAACACAGTCGGCGGAGTTGATTTTGCTGCAAGAAAATATGAAAACGTTTCACATACATGTATTGACTTAGGTACAGTATACGGTGAATGCTTAATTCTATTTTCACAAAAGGTAAACAAAAACTTATTGTCAAATGCCGGTTATTAATGCTATTTTCAATTTAGTAAAACAGTCAACGTTAATTATACATTACTTACCCAACATTTGGCCTGTGGTACACAATTTTATTCGCATGAGGTGTGTCTATAACAGTTGATAGTTCAGCTTCAACAGGGTGTTGTCCGTCGTCATTACCCACATTAGTTGACACGGCGTAGTTAGTGTTGCATGATGATGTTCCATATTTTGCAAATGTGTTTCCAGAGAGTGTCATCAGTCCTCCAATAGCGTTATAAGACATACATCCTTTAAATGGTTTTAATGGAGCTTTGTTTGAACCCTGATAAAAGTTAGGAAATACTAAACCAACCATTCCGCTATTAAATGGACTCAAACTTGGTCGAGAATTACCGGATAATTCGAAGTTGTGGTCATTGGATGGAGCGATATCTATACTACAGTCGAATGAACTGGTCTGGCCAACAAACACGTTGTTAGTGATGTTCATAGTTTTCTGGGCGTACTGATGACCAGTTGCACTTGGTCCATTCATGATTCCGAACAGGCCATTTTTGTTCTCAATCATGACGTTATTATCGGCAACAAAATCGATACTATTTTGATAGTACAAGCCAAAATCATGATTTTTCCACGCTGTAAACCCGGCATATTTGGCACAACTCTCAGATAGTTTGAGTGAATCATCAGGGAGTGTTACAACACCAAGTAAGTTAGCAAATGCTTTGTTGTTACTGTATCTGTCACTTGCGTCACTACATTCAAGAGGTGGCACGTGGTATGCGATTCTCTCAGATCCAGCCACAAGATTTCCCTGAAGTGTAAGTTGTGTTGCTTCCATTGCTTCTATTCCGGCTTCCCATCGAGGATTGAACGTTTCAAAACGGTCCATGTAGGAGTTGGTTGCAACCATCAGCACGACAAGGTTGTCTAGGTACCTCGTGTCATTGGAGCTCGTTTGTAAACCTGGAATATACAGGTGAATGTTATTTTGATAAAAGACACCATACCAAAGCTAAACTATATATCAACATGCTATATAAGGGTACAGGTGGCGTAAGTAGATGAATATATTTGAGTATTTATTGGCTGTCATTGTGTTTGTAATAACATAAGAGAGTAGGCATTAAAATACTTACCATTACCAACGGTTCCAAATACAACATTTTCTGATACTTCAAGGCTTCCAATTCCAAAGGATCCAACGGCTGTGTTGAAACTATTATGGAAGGAACACTTTGTAACTTTGGATGGTTTGACATTGCTCACTGTTCCAACGGCAACATAAGCAATGGAAAAGCGTGGATCATATTCCTCTGTGAACCCTTCTTGACCAGTATGGTAGAACTCGACGTTGGAAACCCTAGCGTAACCTGAGAACATAAACAAAATGACCGCATTGCAGATTTACTGTTGTGACATTCTGGCAAAATGTAAACGTGTGCTATAAGTATGTTAATATATACAACACTTGCAACTCGCTATAAAAACAAGACGAAGCACGTTATGAAATTGACACCTCGTTTTAGAACGTCTTACTAGATATGCATACTTCCACAACAGATGTTTCATACCATAGTGTGTTCACGGTATAACCACAATTAACACACATATAAGTTACTGTTAAACGATAACATGTCTTTGAATTAAAAGTCCATATCACAAGGAGAAAGTGTGTTAATAAACATGTATATATATATATGTGTTCGACCTGTGTAAGTTTGTCCTTGGGATGTGACGAGTCCTACGATTACTCGAGCACCAAATGATTGCTTGTAGAGCTTGTTGTAATCTTCGCCAATGATCTTAATGTTGTGTGTAAGTAAACCAACTGCCGCACTCACGCTTATGTTTTGACCGTTACTCAATGTCTCGTAATGGGCTGAAAAAGGGACATAGCAAAAAAGTGTTATACCGAATAAAGTAAAGCAACTGGATTTATTAATAAAGTGTTATACTGAATAAAGTAAACCAATAGGATATATTAATGGATTATTTGAGAATGCAAAGTCGGTTTATCCAATTTTAAAGTTACACAAATATGAATTTAGGATAAAGGAGTATGTTTAACTATTCTGTGAATGAGAAGGCGACCTACCAACATGCATGTATTTCAGAGTATCGTTCAGAGTCAGAGTAACGTTGTCCGAGGCAACCGATGTGATTCGGAAGGATTCTGTCTCCCAAACGTTATATGAGGTTGGAGCAAGAACAATATCATCTCCTGCTTGCCACTGTACGGAGTCAGAGAGCACCAGCGTGTTATCTCCAACATTGGCTGTAGACGCCAGCTGAGTCCAGGTCCTACCCACATCTCTACCAAACAGATCGAGGCCACCGAACACACCTGTCAAAGGGATAGAGAATTTAAATGTGCTTGTTTTGTGTTTGTGTTTTAAAACAGATAGGGTTATATGAATTGATATTGATATATGGCAGTGGAATATACGAACGTTACCGTCAATTACCGAAGGACATACATACAATATAGAACGATACAGGCCAGACAATATCATGATATATCATCTCGTTAGTTGTAAAGCCAACAACATAAATACAACCTTTTTAGTTAACTATGTTAATAGCTGAGATATTTTTATTATTATAAAACAGCTTACCAATTGCTTTAGCTCCAACAGTTGGTCCATCACCAGGGATGAAATAATCCGTAGAATGATTTCCTCGAAGAGTTATTGATGCTAGACCATCGAATGGGTTATCTGACCATCCTATTATGAGACGTCCTCCGAGAATGATAATGTGGTCAGCCTCTATCTCATACACAGCTCCCGGGTGGTCATAAAACTCTAGCACACCCTCCAGCAGTAGAACACCGAGTTTACTAATCTGGGTCATATTTACTATCATCCAAGTATCTAAAGTATGGACATTGAAAACATGTCAAAGAAATATATGACTGGACATGCATTGATCCACTTTAACTACTGATTTATGTACACAGAAGTGGGTAGAGTGAATGACTTGTAAGCGGTCAGTCGTGAGTTTGAGCCCTATCAAATGCTTCAATAGACAAGAAACGTTATCCGCATTGCTAAGTACTGGTTGGTTCCGGGAACGGATTTGAACGTGATTTACGTTAGAAAAAAACATGGTTGTTTCACAAACGAGTTGAAACAAACTTATGTAAACTAAATGGAAATATAAAGCGCCTTAAAAAGCAGTTGTCTTTCCAGAGAGTGAAATGATATCGAATCATTTAAAACTCGGAGATTGAATACATAACTTAATTAAATGAAGTAGCTATAGTATGGTATCCGAAACACTCCATCACTCCATCACTATGAATATACGGTGGGAGTGCGGCAGTACTTAATGTACGTAGTTTAAATATTTATATATATAACACTATCTGCCAAGTTTTGTCATTTGAAACGTACCTGCGACAATTCTGACATCCTGGTAGTCCTGTGGTATACCATCACTTCCGATTATGTTCGTCATATAACCGTAAGTCATGTTCCAGATGGTTGAATCATCCCAGTAATCGAAGTCAGCTGGACCACTTAAAGCGGGCGGTACTGTGTTAGGATCTGGGGGAGGAATACAGTCCGTGTAGAAACACTTAAACGCCGTGAAGGTGAAAGGTCGATCAATCGAGTATGATGACATGCCACGCTTTGATCTCTTCGTTCCATGGACTGAAAGTTAAACATTGTATATAAGCGTGGGTTTGGTTTGAGATGTGTCATGTTGGTTCATAGATGGGTTACTATACTCTCTGAATGTGATAAGTATTGGATAGACCATGCTATATTCATTAATAAATCGAGATGTCTACACATGTGCATTGACTTCGGAAAAAACTGTATCCTTCAGACAATAAAACAGTGGAGCTTTAGACAATATTTACAAAATAGTGATACATTACGTGCGTTGTGCTTTCATGTTGATTTCATGTATCTATGTAGAAAGTAGTGACTAAAATTACCAATAAATCGTATTTCATCATTAATGTTGTCCCATTCCCAGTCTCCGTTCATAGCCGTGCTTGGATCTATCCCGCCTTCAGTGTAATTGATATAATTCGCACCACCGTCGATGGAGAACCGATCTGGAAGCTCCTTTACTGATAGTTTCATGAATATGTAGTCTGATGCCTGAAATTATAGAACATTATTCTTATTCCCCCAAAACGCTCTGGCTGAGAATCATCTAAATTAACACATGATTTATATTGTTCTAATGGTACTTAGAACAATGTTACATATTTTTTGAGAATCACAAACGCACGTGTAAAAGCTGAGAAAGGATATTTTACAATCAGTTTACCAAACGATGTATTTTTAAGATGAAATAAACTTACATCAAAATCATAGAATTGTCCCGTGAAGCTGATGTTCTTGATTTGTTGAGCGTTTTCAAAATGGAACTTGTAGGTTGCCCCCCGGACTAAAGCGCACATCCATCCTGGTTTATGAGACAAACGCTTCTTGGCATAGGGGACGGAGCTGTTGCCATATTGGTTGGTAATAATAAAGTCCTTTCCTTCCAATGATGCAGGAATTATATTGTTGAACGCAAACCGATGCCATTTGTAGTTAGATGGACACATACTGGCCTTTTCACCAACACTAAATTCTGGTGCATCTTCACAATCACTTGGTATGGAACCTGTTGTTGGCAAAATTGTCCAGCCGCCTGGTTTCCCGGTGAGTGTTCCGTCTTTGTCTAAAATAATGCCTTCCCAATCCCAGGCATACCTTGCCTTGTTTGGAGAATTGATGAAGGAAATTTGCTCAGTATGATAAGTGTAGCCACCACAGAACAGGCCACATGTACCGGCAATCCTGGTCCAGGTAAATGTTGCACAGCCTGAACTAGCGAAGTTTACAAATCTGATATTTATGGCCCTGAACCCTCGTCCATATGGGAATACAATTCCCCCAGAAGTACAGCCCTGTGTATTGGAAGGAATGACGGTTGTTGTGCCAACAATTAAACTGTCACGAATAAGTGGGCTGTCATCGGTCCATAGCGGTACACTTAATACTTTTTTACCTTCATATCCAGCTAATCTGTTTTGAACTAAAGTGAAATCCTTAAATTGGAGAGCTCCGCTATTAACTGCTTCAGCCCCTTTGTCATTGTTCCAAGCAAAGAGTTTTTCAAACACGGCTGGTTCAACATCAGATCCACCACACCCTCCCTGCAGAGGGAAGTAATCTTCAAAGATCCACAAACCAAACCAACCGAACGAATGAGCAGTATTATTGTAAAACGTGCCAAGGGGAACGTTCTTTGGACAAACGCTAGATGTAAATGAAGGGCCATCTGGGTGGCTGTGCATTCTGTACCAGTAGCCAAAGTGAGTGCCGCCTGCCGCAGCATTGTGTTGTACAGTATTGTTAGGATTGGTTATCCAGAACGAGGCTGGAGTGATGTCGTCATTTAACAAACTGGAACTTTCACGAACGAACACAGCCAAGTTATACTGTAGCGTGTTTCCTGTTTCAATGCCGTCTTCCAAAAAGAAAGCTCCGCCCATGATATCATATATAACCGTTTTCTCGACAAGGGTGTTGTGAGTTCCGTGAATATTTACGGCACGATTGAAGGTCTTGTGGATTCCGCAGCCACGAACATAGCTGGTGGACATATCGCCGTTTAAGTGGAAATGGACTGGATATCTACCGAGTCGGAAAGCCTGGCCAGCGAAGAACACTTCAATGAATGAGAGTCTAGCCTGTGCCTCATGTGTGTCAAACACTGGTGCATGAACCAAAATCATAGCTCCAAACTGACTGCTTCCAATCTCATCACCAAATCTACCCAGGAAACATGTCTGTGTAGCAAACTCTCCTGTAATAGAAACATATGTAAGTTTATAAAGAATAGCAATAGGCAATACAATAATTAACAAGTAGTTGTTATCAATTTGACAGTAAAGCAGTACGTGTATTATAAAATAAAACTGACATAAATCGTACAAAGGCATTACCTGTGTTAAATCCGGCTGGACATGCCTTAATTTCGTCTTCCCATTGAGGATCCTGGTTTCCACGTACTACGACATTGTGTGTGAGTAAGCCAACTTCTGTTCTAAATTCCACCAATGTGCCATCAAATGTTTCTTCTGTTCCCACATGTTCTGCTTCTAATGCATCTGTCAGTGTCAGTGTTCTTTTGTCACTGGAAATCGCTGATATGGTTTTCTTCTCATTTTCGCTCTGGGTGTGGTGATGACCAGATGCTGCTATAACAATTTCATCTCCAACGTTCCATTCTACTGGATCAACAAGTGTAATAGAGCTTTCACCAGCATTTGCAGTGGATGCCAGTCTTGTCCATGTTAAAGGTACTTCGATTCCTAATAAAAAACAAATGTGTATGCCAGTTGAATATACGTTTATTAAAGTCGCATATATATATATTGGTTAAATGACTTGTCAGCTTTTATGTAACACTATAAAGTATCTTACAGTAATGCGTTATTGGTAATTCTTTCCATGACATACTTTCATATTTCTAAATACAAAACATGTATGAAACAACACAGAAACGTACCATGTAAATCAAGTGTTCCATTCCTAACAGCGAGCACCTTTGTACCATAAATTGGAAGTTCCCTGCTACGATGATGTCCATGAAGTGTGATAATACCCTTATGTTGGAAGGGCTCAGTCTCTGTGCCGACCTGTAGAAGACCTCCGTCTGTGATCATAATGATGTTTGATTGAAGTTCAACATCTTTCTCGTCGAAGATCAACTTTCCACCTGTAACAGTCAAACATAAGTAGATGAAATCACGATGCCATAAAGTTGTATACCGCAGGACGTGTAAAACGTGTATAGCGAAACGAAAGTGCAGCATTTGTAGATCGACTTCTCTTATACTAATGTCGCTTACCTTGAATAAGTACGAAGCCGAGGATTGGCGTGTCTGTATCTAGAAGAAGGGTCATACCAGCTGGTATAACAACAAAATCTCCAGCCTCGGGTAGTGGACCTCCACCCCATGTGAATGTAGAAGACCAAACGTCTATATAACTAAAGTCTGCGTCACCAGAACTGGCCTGAAATATGTTTCGACTGATTTAGATAAGGGTGTAATTTATGTTTTCTTTAACATAAAATACGTTGTTGTTTTTTCAATTAACCACGGAATCGTAACAATTTGTACTGCTCTAAATAAATAATGTATTTTATATTGTAAAAACGAAAACACGTAATTGACGTAAGCTAGTGTATATAAATGTGTTTAGAACAAACCATCCAAATACTATTTTCTAATCCGTGAAACACTCACCTCTTCTGCAATTCCATTTCCTGAGATTTGAACCTCAACTTTGGTATCCACAGAGCCCATATGTGGACCCGTCACACATACCACTTCCGTGTCATCGACGGACGAGGCTACACAAGCTACATCATCTAACATCACACCCACGCTGGATAAGGTGGACCTGAAACACATTTTTGGAACAAAGATATACACAAACTCGACGAAATACGCATTACCACCAACTCAGCAAAACAGGAATAGAAAGGAAATTGATGTAACTAGAGGCGCTGCTAAATGTTATATTTTTACTTCAATTTGGAAGACAAAAAGTGTTTCATGTTCCTTGATACTCACACGTTTTAAACTCAATATTTTATAAGCGGACGTGTTTACTTACCCAAAGCCAGAGCCAGTGATAGTTATTGTAGTGCCTCCCCCAGTACCACCTCGGCGTGGACTAACCTCTGTTATAGATGGTGTCAGACTGCTGTCATATGTGTAAGCGTTAGACAATGTTTTAGTGAGTCCATTCACTGTGATGTCCACTGTACAAGTCTGGGCTGTAATTATTAGAGTTAAACACTTTAAAAGTCTCAACAATAGCATATAGTGTAGTTATTGTACAAGATTAGTTGTAACATAAGCAAATAACAAACATGCTTCATTTCATAAAATTATATATGTTTGAATGGTAGACTTATATTCGCATTTCAATAAACGTGTGTCCGGTTAATATACTTACAAATACATACCAAAAAACGATGATTCTGAAGAAAGAAGAAAAGAATAAAAAAGAAAGAAGAGAACTAGTTGTTAAAATATACCTGTATTCGCCGGTGTTTTACAGGTATAGTCTGTGGTAGTAGATGATATTAGTGGACAGGGCACGCCACATACAGTAACAGTAGCATCATCTGTGAATCCTGTTCCACTCAGCACTAGAGACTGTCCTCCTGCTGTACCACCAACTGTTGGGTTAATGCTGCTCAATGTTAGTTGATATTCGAAGGACACGTCCGCATTAGATGCACCTTTTCCATCGACCATGACATAAACTGGAGCTGACCCGGTTGCATGATTTCCAAGTGTACATTGGATTTGAGAGGAAGAACTTGATGTAACTGCGCAATCAACACCATCTAGAGATACCGTGACTCCAATACTGGCAAAGTTTGAGCCTGATATGGTCAAGGTACTACCAGACAGACCCGCCGTTGGAGATACAGAAGTAACTGTTGGCGTTGAACCTGTAGAGTACGAGAATGATGACGGTGTAAAGGATTCACCATTTGATGTAATGTCGACACTGACCGATCCTGTGGCATGAGACCCAGTGACACATACAACCTCTGATAAAGTCGTTGACATTATTTCACAAGTTGTTCCACCAACTGATACCGTTGTATCGTTCTCTACAAATCCATTACCCTGGATTGTTATCACTGTTTCACCATATGTACTGCCAGAAGATGGACTGACTCCAGATATCGTTGGAGTTCCAGTTACGATCAAACTTCCAGATGCTTTACCGTAACCAATAACTCTAACAAAGACGTCATTATCACCAGCAGGAACGTTGTCAATGTCGGCTAAGATGTATGTATCTTGAGCCGATGTAACGGTTGCCAAAGCACTTCCAAAGTATACTTCTAATGACGCAGTATCGACGCCAAATGACGATCCAGTGATGTTAAACGTTGTTGTGGATGACATGCTGTTTGGGTTAACGGATGTCACTTCTGGTGTCCACAGATTGGCATAGGAATATCGACAGGTCATTGTATTAGTTTCGCAAGTTGCAGGCAAAGGTGCACCGTTCACATATGCGTGTACCTCGACCTCCCTCTGGGCCTGGCTACTAGATCCAGGAGTTTCGCATATGATCTCCGTGTAAGAACTCTCAACAATGTCGCATTGGTATGACCCAATAGTTACATACGGGCTGTCTCCAAATCCAAAGCCAGTGATAGTAATTTTAGCTCGGCCTGCCATCGATCCGGCAGTTGGTTGGATATCTTCTATATTTGGGATAATACCAAAACCACGATCCTCTGCAGACATAATTGAAACAAGGCTGTTGCCACGATTAGCTACTCTCAACTCAACTTGGTGTAGAATTCCCAGTTCTGGTTCCTCAGCACGTGACATTGAACATGTTATTTCCGTCTCAGATGATGACACTACAGAGCATGCATATCCTCCAAAGCTGAGTTCATTTTGACAATCTGAGGTAGAGAAGCCCTCGCCAGAGATTGTAACGATAGTTTGAGCTGTTCCATTATTAGAATATACCGATGTGATGAGTGGTGTGCTACAGGTCCAGAAGGCGAAATTAAACTTTGAAACATCTCCTCCAGTCGGCATACTGTCAGAACAACCAGATTTGGACGACATCGTTGTCTGGCAGGATGAACTGTCAGCTGGGTCGTTCGCTCCTGATGAAAAAAACGTTTTTGGTAGTGTTCATCGTTTGGTAAAGTATACCTTACAATATATATTTGTTAACAACATATTAATAAAAACATTGTTAAACACTCATTCATTAATACAGTCGGTTTTTGGTGTATACATAACAAACTAACGAATGAAAACATGACTTATACATGTTTAATATAACTAGGTGTTTCGATTGTCAGGAATGCCTCACTTTACATATGTATGTTTAAGCAAGATAATGTTAGATTAAGTAACAGTTTACCTCCAACGTCGTGAAGAGCTTCTACACCGTTAACTTGTACACTGACTTCACCGACACTAGACATCGCATCCAACACTTCAATAGTTCCTCCGTAGTTCTTGATGCCCCATTCGTCTACAAAACCACTCCATACATAGAACGTACCGGTCTCTGTGAACTGGTATAAGAAGTCACCTGCGGGAGAGATGACATATTGGTCAATGTTGCAGTTGGACTATTTTCAATTGAAGTACAATGAGTCAATATGCTGTCATCGATAACGTTAAGTTCCGATTAAACACGTAAGCGATCCTGTACCACTCACTGATTGCTAAACAAAAATGATAACTAGTAATTCACATTGTGTCTGATATGATCTTGCTTGATCCAAAATATGTATAAATCGTTCTTCGCTAAATGAATCTTGCCAGAATGCGCGAGTGGATTTACGACGTATGATAGCTCAACACTTCACTTGTTTATGAGGTGTATTGTAGTGTGACTCGTAATACGTACCGTTTGCTGATGGAGTTTCACTACTGAATCCACCGACTTTAGCTTTGGTGGAGCTTGGACTATTGACTTCCATAATTGAATGGGCGATGTTGTTGACAAAGGATGGTGTCTGCCAGCTCCAGTGGACATAATCACCGACATTGATGGTTATGTACGGTTTGTCAAATGCATAATAGACACCAAAAGCTGGAAAATGTAGAAAAGAAATATATGTTTTTATGTTATCAACTTTGACAAACCGGGTCTAAATTAAGACATTCGGCGTGTGTCTTGCATTCGTAAGAACTGAAACATTCATATTTATTACGCATTTAAAGTGTGTTTGAATCGAAATGATGCATTATAATCTGCAACGATAGTCAACCGTAGTCAATTAGAAAACTTAGAAATATGGAAGTCTGCCACGAATGAAATTACCTATTCCAGGAGCAGAAGTCAATCAGTGAAAAGACTCTTGTTTATTTGTAGCAAAACTTTACCTGGATCAGTCCCCAAATTGGTTACAGCATGTGTTTTGCCAGCGCTCGCAATCTTACACACGACTTCCGTATTTGCAACAGTTTCAACATCACAAGCGGAGTCTCCAACTTTGATGTCTACAATCGAGTCATTGGTGCCGAATCCTGTGCCCGTAATTGTTAGTTGTGTACCTCCTTGGAGCGAGCCTTTGAGTGGATAGACATTGGTGATCTTCAGGTCGACGTTAACTGTCGGAATCTGACTCGAGCTGTTCAGAAATAGCAAAGTACGGATATAATCATGTGTGTTCAGCTGTATCATACACTCTTACACGAACTGAGATACCAATCACCAGTTTTATGTGTAGATTTAAACTGTAATAGGTGCAGAAACACAACCTTTGTTTCATTTAATCCTAATTAGAAACGTACCTTAAACATTATTACAACACATTTGAGTGGCTAAAATACATAAGGTCTTGATTTCAACTTAATAAAGGTTCAGCTGGTAGAGTGAGTGCGTGATTGAGTAAGTGAGTGTATATATTAAAAAGAAACCAATAACCTACCCATCTACAGCTAATCCATCACTAGTTTCAATCAGAAGTTCAAGGTCTCCAGCCTCAACAACGTCAATGGTTGCAACAATAGAGGAATCAGACCACGTGATCACAGTGAGCTCTTTTGTACCAAGGAATATTGTGCCGGTACTGGAACCGAGTCCCGAACCGGATATGCTTAAACTACCACCTGGAAGAGGAGCAGAAATAAATTAACATATAAACAACACCATACAGTTTGATGACAAAGAATAAAAGAAAAGAAGAACATTAACCTGCCAATGAACAAATGGTTGTGTAAGCTCATCTCATACAATATGGTGAGTTCATGGTATTAAATACTGTACTTGTCTAGAACTTCAAAATAAAAGGTAAATACAATATAATAATGCTGCGTGTGACGGTCATGTGCGAATTGTCTTGTTAATATGTTAGCCTTCATCCGCAAAACAAACAACAAATGTAACAATGATCGAACTTCCGTACCTGCTACAGAGATAGAGGACGGTGAGATGGAAGAGACTGTGGGGGTCATGGCGGAATCGTAGTTGAACCCAGAATGAGTCATACTCAGTTGGCTCTGTGCTACTTCCACATCGTATGTACCACTAGTGGTCTGAAAAACACAAACGGAAACAAATTGCATAATAGATCATTACGACCAAACATCAATGTCAAATAAAGCGGTGAAAAAGACAAGGGATTTTGCTTTATTTATAGTGAGTGTAATGTCTAAGCAGCATTATGAATACTTACCGAGTGGGGAACTGTACATGTAATTTCATCTGCCATTACTGACATTACTTTACATTCAGCAGAGTTGATAGTAACGTCGGCGTCCTGTTTAAAACCATATCCACTGATAGTCAAAGTCATGCCACCTGAAAAGATTGTGAGGAAAGTCTTAGTTAAAAGGCGTAGAAGGAAAGTACACGCTACAATAATCAATCGAAGACACTCACAAGTCATTTATTTAAACTATTTGAAAACGTTAGGAGATATTTTAAAAGCAAATCTAGACACGATAATTAACGAAGCAGTATGTTTTTCATAATACAAAAGACAAAACAAACATACACAAAGTACGTAGATTATGTACAGACAATAGGTTGTTTATGCATATAAGTCAGATACCATCAGCATTCTTCACCTACCTCCCAGACTGCCTGATGAAGGCGAGATTCCCGAGATTGCTGCAGTGTAGCTGAACTCTACTGTGCCTGCTATTGCCGCGTCTCCTTTGTCTACCACAGTCACCACCACAGGATAGGCGCCTACTGGGCCGTTACCAACTGAACACGTGACCTCCGTCGTAGTTGCCGCGGTAACGGAACAGTCGACGCCGGCGATGGTTACGTTGTTGTCTGACGTCACAGAGCTGAACCCTGTACCCGTGATGACAATAGACGTGCTCAACGCTGAGGTTCCTGAAGAAAGCAACAACGTTTTTTGAGTAAGCGAAACATGAAGGAAAAGCAAAGGTCTAGGATGATACCATTTTAAAGATTATTTACGCATATTAAACGTAAGCAAAATGAGTTGACAAAATATAAACGTTTGAACGATGACATGTGCATATGTTTGTGCTCATGTGTTAAACAATTTTATTTGAATATACCTGATGTAGGTGTAACATCTGTGACAGTGGGTGTGGAGCCGGACTCCCATGTAAAGCTACAGTCTCCTTCACACGACGTAGGCACATCGTTGATATATAGCCGCACCTGTGGATCGGAATGTACAGTGGACGTCATGTCGCCAGCCAGTGGCTCGTAGTACAATCCTCCGTTAACGTTAGTGGCGATGCTACCTGCGGCATCAGTTCCCGACAATTGGCCGTATGTTACCTGATAAAAGAAGAAATTAAAATAGACGAAATGGTTGTCAATAGAAATATGACTGAATGAGTTCACAGAGTGCCACTATTTTCGCTCGTAATTTTGGTTTCCGTACATAGTATTGGATAGCTCTATTGTTGCATTATTTTCAGGAAACAGTGTACGTGTGGCTAATATATTTTAACATCAGTTAGATTTTAATGAACACAAACATGTATGCGGTATGGTCACTAATAAGAGCTGTTACAAGTACTTACGGTCATTTCAGGCAAATCTCCTGGAAGTGTCAGGAAGGTCACAGCGAGGTCAAAGTTGGCACAGTCTCCAGACTTGATCACCTCTAGAGACCCAATGCCACTAAGGGACTCGAGCTCCCTGTCAAAGTCAAAGGCTTCGAGAGACACGTTGAGGCCGTTGCGACTGTTACCGTCAAAGGTGATGTCGATGAATCCAGTGACAGGAGGGGACGCGGTGGATGACCTAGTGATCTGGAGAACTCCGGAACCACCACCGTTGTTAAGGGCCATCGACAGAGAGGAGCTTGGGTGAGACACGCGGCCTGATGATACCTGTAAAAATAATAAGAAACATAATGAGACTCCGTGGTGTATGACAAATAAATGAACTAAGATATATGCTATATGCAAGAAGACAAATACAAATGTCTCAGTTAAAGACTCGAGAGTTTTGAAAGTAAGATAAACATTGATTTAGACCATTCATTCAAATACTCAAGTAAACTTACCCCGGCGTTTCCAAGTTCTAACAATGGGAACTGGTAGCCACATTCGTATGGTGACAGTGTGACGTCATATTCCGTATTGGAAATAGCTGTGACGGTTGCTGTATTAATAAGAGCACCGTTTGGTTGCGATGGTGGCAGACGACGTTTGTATGCCTCTGTGAAAAAAGCAGACGTTTAGAATGTATAATTCAAAACAGTTATTTCAAAGCAGCCAGAAGTTCTCAATGGATATCTAAGGTTGTTTTTATAGTTTACCAATGATTCACCAACATGCCAATGTGTCGGTTGAAAGATAAATGTTGACCTACTGTAGTTGTTAGATATCAAAGCTGTGAAATGCCGTACAATGACAGTACGTATACTAGAAATACATAAACAAAATTGGCTGACCAATATTTGTCATTCCTGCTTTAGAAGGTTTATTTGAAATACAGTTTATCTGAAGAGAGACGGCACGACGTATGAGAGGGGTATAGACGTCTTTGAGGAATAACAGCAAACTAGTATATACTCGTAATTTAGGATTGATAAATCATTGAAACAAAACGGCGTTAAGGTAGGCATATTACCTGGGTCATCCGTGGTTGCCTCACGTCCGATGAACACTGAGTCCACATAACCTATCTGTTGTGAGTTCACACTGTACACAAACACCTCGGTAAGTCTATGTTCAATGTCAGTCGGGTAGAGATTGTACACTTGCTCGTAGATATTGGAACACGTGTAATACCAAGTGGTCGACCTGTACAATAACAGAATATATTACATGAATGATGTTACACAAACGCACTATAAACTCATAATAAAAATGAGAACAAAATACAACGAGTAAATTCATAAACAGTTCAGTCTCGTTTAGTCGAACGGGTTGGGATCTGATAAAGGTTCGAGACAACGAACATTCGACACAATGAGACAGACATTAAAACAGCAATGTGTCATTTATGTTATGTGTGTAGTGCAAAGGATATTTTATGTGTGCAGTCTAAAGGATAATGTATGTGTGTAGTAACGTAAGGTAACGTGTGTGGTAAAAACACTTACTCGTCGTCGTTGTCGGTCTGGAACGAGTGAGGGAAGTAGCTTGTCTTGTCGACCACTTCGTCATCCGATGCCTGCCTTAATGTATACTTGACACCTATAAACTGCTGCAGGAAACCTTTGTACGCCAAACATACCTGCAGATGAGATTGTGATATACTAAAATATTACACTCAAACAAATGTAATTAGTTTAATGTCAGACTGGAATTTAATAAAAGAAAATGTACAAAATGTATTGGATTTTTTTAAAAGACTGTCTGTTTATCAAGAGACACAACATGCTGTTTTAAGGGCTCTGTTATCGTTTCCTCAAATATCCATTGTGCTGAGAGTTGGAATATCCGGTCATTATCAATTGTGTGCATAACTTTACACGTCAATCGGCTACGAACAATACAGATTGATTACCAGTTATGTCATATTTGACTGCTAGATTTTACTGGTATTACAATTTCACAAAGATGTATGGTGTAGTTAAATGAAAGTAGCCTACCGTTCCGTATGAAGACAACATAATGCCCAGCTCTCCTTCCTCCTGTTTGAAGATCCTGTATGGGTTTTTGAGGACGTAGGCCCCGCAGAATGGCTCCGTGTCTTTTACCATTGTACCACTGAACAAGGCAGAACCGGACTCAAAACTCTGGTAATACTTTGCAATACCTGGACCCTCAAACACGCTGGGACACTTGGCCTGGAACATTCCCGTGATAGCGCTGCCAAGCTGTTGATAAACAAGAGCATGTATCAATAGTAGGAATTATATAACCACAGTAATTACTCAAATAAATGTATAATAAAGAAATGATAAAAAAAGAAGATGAGAGAATTAATATCCAGTGTATAAAAGGTTAAAGCACTAAAACTGTATTGACTGAAGTGATGACGGTTATGGTGATGATGGTGGCTAGGTGATGATGATAATGGTGATGATGATGACGACTTACAGTGCTGACGGACAATGATCCCACTGAGAAGGGCAGGCTGACTACACCCTCAAGTTCTAGAGCTACGGTATCCATATCAGGTTCACCTCTTGCTGTCTCTGTAACGTCGAAGGTAACGTCAGAGCTGTTCACGACTGGAATCACTTGTATGTCCGGAAAATCACCTGTCAAACGAAATGATATACAATTATATACAAGGGATAAACTCTCTGAATTAAGCACATGGTCATAGTTTCAGTTGTCTATACTTGCATGATTCAATATAATCCAAATGTCATATATATTTAGATCAAAACTCCAGCGACACCATGAGTACATCTCTGTAAAGGTTTAATAGCAACATTTGAAAAGTTGAAATAACTAATTATTAAACAAATTATGTAGATTTTGACGACGATATCAACACGTTTACATCACTATTTTCACTCTATGACAAGTATTCGCCTTTCAAAAGCACCATAACGTCAGCTAACTTTAGATAAATTCGACCATTACTTACCCCTCTTAGACACGAAGGTGAAAACAAATGTTGGTGTGGATGTTTGTTCTCTGGTCACCGTAACAGATTCCTCCGAGGCAAAGATAGGCAGTGAGTTGAAACAATCGGACACCGTTGTATCGTCCACATCCGTAGTCAGGGGCTCTATAATAAGAATAAGAATAAGAATAAGAAT
>ENA-OREC01000137-OREC01000137.1-marine-metagenome-genome-assembly--contig:-NODE-137-length-20649-cov-13.366372_pt1 | contig 20649 bp, 9 predicted proteins | sample MGYA00248626_ERZ508543 | MGnify/ENA primary metagenome ERZ508543 (study PRJEB26211, sample SAMN05518279) | marine metagenome | isolation source: Puget Sound, Washington, USA | host: Bankia setacea...
CCCCCCCCACGAAGAAAGAAATTTACTGATAGTTTTCTCAACAATTCTTGGGAAAAGTGTCGTACTATTAATATTTGGAAATTGTGAATGACTTGTAAAATGCATTCAACAAACGTCTTAAATGTAAAAATAGCATGACAACAAAACAAAAACTCAAAAATACAAAAAATTAATGAAAGAATCTGCATTTTGTTTTTCCTTTTTTTCGTTGAGGAAGTGATGGTAGGTCTTATCGACAGTGACACATTCACAAATAACAGGAGAAAGTCATTACAGTCATGGTTTATCAGCACTTCCCGAACAGGTCAAGTCACATGTCTATAAAACACTTTACAGTTATAATGTTTTTTTGGTGGCAAAACCATAAAACTCGTGGTGGAGCAGAAATGGTACGGAGGTATCTGCTGGAAGATAATATAAAAACTCATCCGTGGACTATAAACTATACTGAAGTTGTGCAGACGTGTAAATAACCTGCCAGTCAGTGTCATCTTTAATTGTTGTGCATATTGCTGCAGTCTGTAAAAGTACATCTTCACCCCAGAATTCTTGAATGGAACAATCATTTGAGAAGTTGCCAGTGTTGACTTTTAATGACTAAGAGATAGATTGTGTCCGTTTATACACATCAGCATAAATTAGAAGCTGATTCAATGTACACTTCTTACATCCTCATATATTTTTTTCAGTTTCCGTTACCAAGTTGAAAAGCTCGACAATATTTTCTTTCCATAATTATCATGAGTTTAATTCAAATGAAACTAACATGTTTATATACATTATTCTAAAACGGTCTCCCGTTCATACGCACACAAACTTGTACCATTATATTTTATTACCAGGATAAAACACGGGTACAGATGTTTTATTTCTTAAGTTAAGTTTTTCATACCTGTCAATGATATCGTATTTAGAAGCTTATATTATGTGAGTTAGATTAAAAAAAAAATCCATAGATAAAACATACAGGATTGATGTAAGCATATCAAACTGTATGCAAAGTGACCCTAATTCTTGAAATAAAAAGTTAAACTCATAATAAAAGGTTTATTGTAATATTCAATTTTCATCTTACTTTTTTCAACAAGACTTTCAATAAGTAAACTAACCTTTTTTCATAGTAAGCTTAGGTAGACTTCTTCATGTTTATTATAATTAAGAAGGTTATCATCTATCTGGTACGGTCATTAAAGCAACATATTGATTACAAACTGACCCTGTAACTGGTTATTGCAAATCTCGTTAGAACAATTGACCGTTATTTTTGTGTATTGAAGTTTTTCGGATGATTAACTCTATCCATCTTCAAAGTGATACAGAACTTGTCCTCAGTCAGACTTTGTTGTCTCTATAAACACTACATTAAAGCCAGCTTCTTGTTCCTTGAATTCAAAAAATGGATGAGTTTACCTGATTTTGTGTATAGATTGGAAATAGACAACAACACTAAGGACTGCTGGCCAAATTGTTGAAAGTTTTCTTTAGGGCTCAGTCGTGAGTACGTGGTTCCTGTTTATCAGAAAATTAAATAAATAAAGATTTTTAACATACCAAGACTGTGGATTATTAAATGGCTGAAAAATCTTGGCGGACTTTTTACTTTCAAGATGGGGTTCCTGTAATTAAAAGAGAGGTTAGAGTTACAGAGTCTGCAGGAGGGTTTTGAAACATGACTAGAATGTATGTCTTTTGGCAAGCCTGTTTGTACAAGGAGGAAGGCAGTTTATTAATTATGTGGAAATGATCAGGCTGATTGGAAATACAGACTGGTTTGTGAGACAGGCAGAGTTGTTTGGAATAACAATGTCTGGAGAAGGTGAGATACAGTGACAGAATCTCATCGTAGCTCCAAACGGCCCAGTCTACTACTTCTTCTTTCTGGAAATTGTCAGCTCACGTGTTAGACAACAAATTACAGCACATTGCTGATATCAACATCTCTCTGCAATGCTTCCCTACCACAAAAATCTACGTTTAATTACATCTCTGATTGACACTTTCTAATTAGTGCAATCAATTAGGATCTATTTTTGAGACATAAATTGAGTATATCTTACGTATGAGACTATATAATTGTAATTAACAGAACATTTTTACCAATGTTTTCTTCAGTTTCTCCTTTAGTTATCAAATTTAAGTTGAATTGAATCCAAATGGAAAGTTTAATCAGTAAATCCTGGAGCAGTTATCAGGGTGTATATACTCTCTTCAGATAGCAGTATTATAGAGGGCTGGATTCCAACACAAAGAAGCAAGACAAACCGGTCTGTGTTTGTGTACAGTGTGTAGTGGCCAACGACTGACCCAGGGGTCCCCTCTCCTGTCTTGTTATCTTGTAGTTTACTGATTCTGTTTCATTGCCTTCCCATGTTTAATTTCCAATTTCAATAAACTGCTATCATTATTAGGTAATAAAATCAACATTTTATAGTTATAAATATTGGTTTGGTATACTGCAATCCTCTTGTGTCTAATTGTTTAATGCTATATTAGCAGTTGGTTGTAACAGTAAACTTGTAATTCACTGGGAAGCCTGATGGGGACTTTATGAGCTGTTAAATTACCTGTAACAATGAAAACCTAACCATCCAGAAATACATGATTATAGTTTATCTGTAGCCTGATACCCACTCGGCTGATGTTTCACTTATGAATAAAACATGGCAGCAATACAAAATACAATTTATATCTTTGTACAAACTAAACGGTTGCATATACAATGTAAATACAATAAAACAAACAATACAATTTATGATATGATGAGCTCTTTTGTAACTAATGATATGCTTGCTATTGGATACTCAAGTTGTAAAATAAATGTGTTACAAACTAATGTATACAAGCATACTAACACATGCTAAAAGGTTGCAATGTAATAGTATATACCTATAGATATCTTCTTTTTTCTTACAGAGTTATGAGGGGAACTCTTGAATGAGAATGGGAATGATTGAAAAATACTGGTGTAGTTTGTTTATGAAGTGATGAGAGGGTTTTATGCAGATCATGTTTAGTTGTATTTAGTATACTTAATGACAAATTGATTGTCTTAGTATAATTGTCATTATTTGTCTCATGCATACATCTTAGTACATCAGCCAGAAATATTTCTCAAATGTTATGAAAGTTTTTTTCTAGAGAAGATATTTAGCACTATTTTATGCATTGTTACATCAATAAATAATCTTGTAAACCAGAGACGCCCAGTTAAGACGCAGATCTTTTTCAACGTCACGTAATCTAATATGATTAACAGAAGCGGCTTGAAAGTTATACATACTGACAAGGTAGGGTTTTAATGTAAGATATTTCTGTAACCTGCCTTCTGCCCTGGCTGAGAGTAGAAAAAATGTGTTTTAACAGAATCTAAGGTTTCGGGTAATTACTATAAAGGCTGGCAGGAATAGAATTTAGTTTTCTTTTGCCACGCAAGCATTAACTTGTAATGGAAAATAAATTGGAGGCGCATGTGAAAAAAAGAGATATTTTGAAAGATAAATGTTTGTATTGTGGAAGATAAATGTTTGTATTGTGGGAGGTTATGACCTTTTACAACAGGTTTATTCCTGACACTTATAAAGTCAGGAACCTGGTCAAGAAAGGCAATCACTCAGAACCACATACTTAAGAATTCTGAAACCAGAGTTGAAACTGTATTTAGTTTTCCTATCCCAATTATCACATCCGATTTTAACTTCACTACAGCAGGGTCTGGTTTTAATACCCACTGACAGTTTAAGAAAATATATTGAGGTTATTTCATGACGGCATGTTTGTTTTTGTTCTGATTTTTTTTTAATGATGTATGAAACCATTGCCTCGGCTGGGAAATATTTTATTGCTGTATGTTATCTGTGGTGAAGGTAAAAAAACTTATGAGTGAAGAAAGCTGGAATACAGAAAGCAATAAAAACAAACTTAGGATATATTTCAATATAAGATAGATCAACGATTACAGCTCATCTTTATTAATGTCTAGAACTATTGTCTTGGTAACCATTACTACTTTAAAAACAAAATAAAAGTAAAGTTTTTGTTGAACACATGATGATTGGTAAAATATTGACAGAATAAAATAAATGATCATGCTTTTGATTATATTATTCGATCATGAAATCTTTTTTGTTAACTAACCTGTCGTGTGGCTCATTATTGACAACAGTTTTTATCAAATTGATCATCTATAACAATACTTTGATATGGAAAGTGGAAATTCTGATGACAGCCATTTCAAGTGTCAAACACAATGTTTACATGGAATATTGCTGAATACACTTATAAATGTGCTAATAGAGACATTGCTAGAGTTGTCACTGAGCATTGTTGCCGTAAAATTGTATCAATTAAGAGACTGGTAATCTACAATCACGGTCCTTTGATGTAGATATATTGTTTGATTAAAGCAGCTATGTGTGGGGAAGCTGAACGTGTTACTTGTCAAAACTCGTCAATTGTCCTCTGATTGATGGAGGTACTTTATACGACACTGATAGTGTGGTGGATAAAATGTCATCACTGGAATGGACTTTGTGTGTAGTTATTGTCTGCTCATATCATCAAAGACACCAAGATGCCCCGTAATTAATAACTTCATTTGGGCGATTGAGGATTGAGTATGGAGCATGAGCATTGCATGAGTTACACAGTGTTTGCGGTAATAAATGGATGCACAGACATTACAACATGACACATAGTCATTAGATGGGTGATATAGATGATGGAGACTGATCTCACGATTGCCTGCTCTGTGTAGTTACCAATATATCAAATGTAGGCATTCCAACACGCTCTATGGTCTTATAGTACTAATGGTAATGAGAGTTTACTATTATAAAGTTAATGGAAATCTAGTGCAAAAAAGCATTATACATCTATATTTGTATTCTAGTATAAAGGTATCATTGCCAGAAATACCTGTAGACAGTTCTTTTGTTTATGTGCCATTGTTTTTGTAGTCTGCTTTCAGAACAATAGCAATAATTGAAATATAATATAAAAAAGCAGAATAGTCCCTAACACTCTGTCATACTAGTATAATGATCTCACAGCCTAAAGTAAATAGACAATTCTTTCTTTTTATGTTCCACTGTTATGGTAGCATACTTTTTCGACCAGTAGCAGACCTAGGGCATCACATCACTTCCCCCTTCCCATACATTAAACTCTTAACAAGTTAACTGGGTTCACTTTACACTAACAGAGATACTGGCTTTGAAGGGATGAAAGATAGCTTTGATCCTGTTAGGGGTTCTGGCCCCTTATCATTGACCTTAAAACTTCTGTCAGGGCTGATTTATCTAGCAGGGCTTCTGGACTTTTACTGGCTTGAATTTCAAAAAATCACAAACTTAGGCACGTACGTTTTTGAAGAAATCATTTTTTCAAACACAGGCCATTAATTTTAGAGCCAATTTGTGTCGTCTTATATTACATACAGTATATTTTTCACATGATTGTAACTGTTTCCTTTTTAATGTTTTGGGATTTATCATATTTTGTGAGTGTACGATGCATGAGATATGTGTGTGTATGGTAGGGCAGCTGTATGGTAAATGGCAGGGCATGCCCTCAGCAGTGCTTGTAATTCCAATGTACCATACGGTCTCCAATCCCTACTGCACGGTGACAGGATAATTGTAGAGACACGGTCAAGTAAAATATCTCTTATGCAAATACAAGGCAACAGTTTAACTGAAATAAATGGGAAACAAGTGGTAACCCTGCTTCCCTAGTGAATCTGTTTTCAATGGGAAGGAGAAGATTTTAAATTGGAAACTTTGGCGTCCTCATGGGGGTCTCCTAGGTGGATGTAAAATAATGTATAAAAAAGTTGCCGCTTTGTCTACGAAAACTATGACAGAAATAATGTGATGTGTTATAAGTTCTGTGCTTCTCATATATTGTTTTTTGAAAATACAACAAAACAGTCATTGGTCCATGTGAAGGAACAGCTGTATTGTGTCTATTTTGTTATTGATAATTTGTAGATAGCTTGGTATCATGCCTAGCTCTTTTTTGCGAGATATATTTGTGTGACTAATGGTTATTAGAATTTGTATAGGATATAAAACTAACCTGAATTGATGAAATCTGAAGTGAAACTAGAAAATTTATGCCATTAAGTTATTAAGAAATGATTAATGTTTGAAAGGGGAAGCTAAAATTGCAAAAGTCAAACCCAAGTAGTAATGTGTGTGCTGCATCATTACTTGTGTTAATTGTAGATGCATTGGTGTTGTTAAGTACCACCTGTTCTCTCTGTGGACCCATACTCTGTGTGGGGTAGAGAGATGATGTATCAAGGCTGTCATATAGTGTACACCAACACATCGTTTAACCACCATAGTCTAGCATTCCCCCAGTCTCTATCCATTGTTCACTTCCCTATAAATGGTCCAAATAACCTATGCAGTGCTATAACTATTCAATAATGGACAATAAGTGCCTTGAAACTGCGTGACCATTTCACTTTCATTTGACCATCTCCCCGCGCCTTTTGGTGACCATTACAGGCATTTGTAGAGTTTAATTAGGCTCCCTGTGTAGTTTTACCTGACAGGTTTTGCTATTCTCACAAAGTGTTGATTTTACGTGACATGTAATTGGTAACCAAAAGGAGGAGTCTGGGTTGAATTCTGAGTTGAATTCTGCCATCATGAGTCCTTCTAATGGAGGATAAAGATTAATCGAAACTACTCAACAAAATACCCGGTTTTTATAGCACAGAAATTGAAAATAATCCGGTAACCCTATATCCCATTAACTAAATATTGGCAGGGCTGACTACAGTTTAGGGTATCTACTATTATTTTGAGAACATTTTTATCGACCATGGCTGTGTGCTTTGAGACTGCATTGTTAAGGTTTCCTTTTTGTCTTGAAGCAAGTGCATTTTGTTATCGTGTCAAACTGGCATTCTGTTATGTCTGCAGTGTTGGCTAAGCATGTTGTATTGACAGAGTAAAGGCAGTTTGTGTTCTGTGGTTACCTCTCAGTGCCTCTGTGTATTGTATGGAAATAATAGGGACGTGTGGACAATCTCTAGCTCAACACAAATGTAAACACAATGATAAAACGTACTGACGGAAGTCTCTAAACACAATGCTGCATAGTCAATGAACTGATATCGCATTTACAGTAGAGCTGCAAATGACACTATATTACGACTTAGAAATAACAAAAGGGAGGTGTAATATACAAGCCATCAAAAGATTTACTGGAAACGATCGCTGTAAAACACTGAGGTTGAAAATCTGATACAGTAGATAGATGATTTAGTTATAAGAAAGTGTTTGAGTATTCTGAGTTCATCATCTCACAACTTGATCCCCGTGTCTCCAGTCCTCATAAATCATGCCAAACAGTGTATTCTGATGATAAGTCTATATGACATTGATTCTTCCTAATGTGATCAGGAATTATTTCTTTTCTCAGCTTCATTTATCATAGGAGATCCATTATTGTATGTTTACCCAGAGAAGGGCGGTTTAGTGTGTGCTGCCTAGAAACCTGATAATTCTCTGGCAATCACCATTGCAATATGTTGAAAGAACTACAACAGGCAACCAATATACAAATGTAATATCAGACAATATACTGGGCAAAAACATGGCCACTACCAATTACATCTCAACAGTAGACCATTGTTTCTCAGCCAGAACTTTTGTTAACATGCTATGATGCAGATACATGTGATGCCTAATTACTTGCTTTTAATAATCTTAAGAAAGTAATAAATAGAATGTGAAAAGCACTTTTATTAGGAGTTTATATATTTCCATGTTAATAATGTTTTTTTCTCTTGTGCAAGGTCATTTACTACTCATACCTTGTTAGTATAATAGCCTCATCTCATAGTGTGCTTGAGTTGCAATGTCAGAGGAAGACTTGACAAACCAACAGGTGTTCTCTGGCTCCTGGTTAGGCCCCCTAGACTAGGTGTCCAGTGGTCAGTCTGGTCACTGTGACCTTTGACCCAGACCACTGTATCGCCTCACTGTTTACTTTGTATGCAGTTACCTGTTGGTTGCCAGATACAGCTATTTCTACTACTCAACCATAGTTACACTGGAAGATGAAATACAAGTACTCTAAGTGTTATGGTGATGGCAGACAGTCTTCTAGTCATAGATACTTGTGTCTTGTAGAAGAAGCATGTCAGAACAGCTTTCCTGTGGTTAAGAATTAAAATGTCAAAAAATGACCAGTCACAGCAATGATTCAGTGAACACCTTGCCACAATCAGTGTCTTGCAGTGTCCTTGTCTCCGATATTTCTTATCTTTTAGTAGTACTGTCATGAGATCAGAGAACATGTTAGAGAATGGATTTATAAGGTCACGTTGGGTGAGTGGTGTGTCATCAGTCAGTTGGTATGACAAGGCTTAGAATGGACACTATCGCCTGCCCACCAGTGTAATCTCAGTAATGAACAGAGCACATAACTAGACACTGGAGCATAGAACTGCCCGCTACATGCCTGTAATAAGGATAAAACAACCATCTTGGGAACTGATGACAAGCTTGAAGGATGCGAAAAGTGGAGAAAATAACCCCTGATTAGAAACGCAGAAATAACCCAAGCTGAATGGCTGACAGAGTACTTAGATACAAATAGCAGAGATGTGTTAGTCAGTTGATGAGCTTAAGGAATGGAGCTTTAATGAGTGTTGTTTTAAAACATTCTGTTACTCATGTAATTGTATATTATATGGAGAATTGTCTTCACAATATGTCATGACCACATTGTATTTGTCAGAGCAGTCTTACTTCAAGTATCATTAGAAAAGTTATACTGCATTGAGGTTCACGGCAGTTCCTAAGCTAATGACATCAGTTACTGTTGCATTCTGGACTTGTTGCTGTACAGACAGACTGGTTCTTCTTCTGTGTGGTACATTCTCAACTGGTTTCAGCAATGATTTACTGGATTGGATTGAAACCAGATAAAGTCCGATATCTAAGGCTTCATTCTTGTTCGGAACACTGGAGGAATTTTCCCATAAATAAACATTGCCAGACTTGAGAAAGGCGCTTCTGGACATTTAGCCTCCTATCATTAGAGAGCTGCTTATTTCAACAGAGAATCAATTTCAGACTCAAGGGCAAACGATGAGGGAGCAAATTGCCTCTGGCAGGGCAGGAAAACTGATACATCCCTTCAACTTATATCTGAACATGTTGAAATTATTTTTTAAGTGCTGTGAAAATTGTTTTTGCACCGATTTGCTTTGAAAGCAGCAGGATGGTGATGTTTGGTACTCTTGCCACTCTTACACCTGTCAGTCAAAGTACTTGAGTATGTTTTTTATCTGATATTAAATGACACCAAATTTATGATCCTGGAGACTACAATGTGTTCTTAGTAATTCGACTCCTGAGAGCAAGCACTGTGGATGGATTTCCTTTATCTTAACATGTCTGATAAAAGGCTATATATTCTACCAACTGTGATGACAAGTTATGAGAACTCTTATACAAATAAGAATTGATATTTTAAAGGAAATTAATGTAGTAGCCCATAGGAGCAGGTTTCCAGCTTGTTGTCGTCCTAACAAAACATGTATTTGATATTTTTAGTCTTAGTTCACTTTCCACCTAGACTTGATTATTTTTCTCCCCTATCTAATGAAAAGTTAATCAAACTGGAGACAGATTATGCAGTCATGGTGTGTCTGTGCGGTGAATCAGGGTCTGTACAGGGGCTTTGCGGTGAATCAGGGTCATCAGAAGCTTGTGGCGATAAGTGCTCAACATCGATGAACTCTTGGGCTCTTTATCGCAGCAATGCAGGCAGAATGTGCAGAGATATCCAAGTGACGAGGCAAATACAGACACTAGGCCCCAGAAAATCTGTTTTATACACAGCATTATCATTAACCGTTTAAGATAAGCCATTTAACTTTGGGTGATAATCAGTTTATCTTTATTAATTGAAGTTGATGGTGTTGACTGAAAAAGCCACACTTTGTAAGAATTGCATTTGTGAATACGCCATGTAATTATCAATGTGCTACTTATGATTTGCAAGCTAGAATTCCCAGACTTTGTTTCATTCCAGGCTAATGACAAAATGATTATTATTCTGGTTTCTCTCTATTGGTAAAGTTTATTTTTGCAGAAGTTTGTGGTCTGGTTTTAATGGAATGAGATAGAATAATTAAGATCTGACAATGGTTGTACAAAGTTTGTAGTTTTTTAGGTGAGATTGGATGAGCTTTTTTGCGAGCTGTGTGTCAGGTGAAGACAAGTTCACTGGAAACAGATGCAGTCTCTGATAGACAATGTTGTGCAATGGAAGCTGCAGTACCTGGCAATATCTTAGTTACAGTGATAGACAGTATTATTACACACAGCAGGGAACCAAAATGTCATAAAGTACCGATACCAATCTTAATGGACAGTTTAATCATTTCGGACATTGCTGACCAGTTAGGACCATGATAACCATCTTGTTTGGCTTGAATATGGTAGCTGATTACGGTAGGTAGAGAACTAATGGAGGTATGTTGACAGACTTGTAGCGATGGTCAGTCTCTCAGTCTGCTCAGTCTAGCAGTTCCCGATACTCTTGCTAGCCTTATGTTGCACCTTGTACTACTCCGAGCTTCTTCTAAAGAGATGATAGAACACAAAACCCTTTATCTACCTTTCCACTGAACATACTCGTACTAGTCCTAGAGGAAGGAGACATTTATAATAGGGGTAGAAGCAGCCGGCATAATCTTTGCATGGGTTTTCTGACAGTTAAATCCATGAACTAAACTGTTAATGTACATCTTGACTTTAAAAATTGATTTTAAATGTGATAAACAGGTACATGTATTGATAAAGGGCTATTAATTTAGAGAACTTAACTGTCATTGTGATTAGATGCTGTTGTACCACACACATTGATAAGTGAACCACAAGGGATGAAAGGGAAATACTTATATCTGCTTCTTTATTTAATATCACTTAGAACCATTTTGATTTCACACCTCATGTTGTATTAAAGTATGAGTTGAAGAGTGAATGTGAGATAGATATATCTGCTTCTTTATTCAATATCAATTAAAACAGTTTTGCTTTAATCCCTCATCCAGCTCCTCAGTAAAGCATTACAATCTCAAATCTGACAGGAAGAATACTATTTCTCTGAGCTATTGGTGTAGGTTACAGTAATCTACCAAAATTGATAACTGATTATTTTGGATGCATAATATCATTTTCATTTTCCACTTAGCCTCAAGTATGTACAAATCAATGTCTCAGCTAGTTTGATTTACCCGCTCTCTAACAGATTCCATGACTTTACACATGTTTTCTAGTCTCAGAACAAAATGTAAAATTACTGTGTTTCCGCTAAATGCTTTCTCCCTGCTCTTACTTCCATCCAACATGTTATAGTCTGAGACAGCAATCTGTTAGCTATAAATGTAACAACTATGAAATAGTCTCTGAAGTTGATTACTCCAGAAAGGTCCTGAACTGGCTCCATGTAACTTTTATCACAACTGTTAGGAATGGGTACAATTAGACCCAAGTTAAGAACGTTGTCAGTGGTGTACATGACAGTTTCATGGTAAGTAGACTGTTAACTAACTTGTATGTTTCTGGGTGGTTGTTGTTGATTTTGACTTAACTTTTGTGTAAGATTCATTGCTTTTTATGCATTATTTGTTTACATAGTCTGCCTGAATGGAGAAACGGACTAAGCACTCAGGCAAATTCGAAGGATGTTTTTGTGTTGTGTTTCTGCTTATAAAGACCTCTGCACTCATGTGAGAAGTACATTTAATTAAAGAGGCTGATTGATGCAAAGAGAGAAGAAGTTAATATGGTTTTGTCTTAAGTGTGCTGGATTACATGAAATTACAACATGAATACCAGTTGTCACTTGTGGTGGGACTGCTTACCAAGACCCCTATGTCAGAAGTACATTTAAATACGGTGGAGAATAACGCATATACAGAAGACACTGTGCTATTTTACGTGAAATTGCAACATGAAAAGTCAACATCACTGGGCAGCTAGGATATTCCACAAGTATATATCTAAACATATCCTGTATTATCAAATAATGTCTATTAATGTTCACTTGTCAAGTGTTTATATAGAGACATGATACACATATCTGTTAGTGAGACGAACTCTGCTAATGACTTATCCTATGAACAAAATATTATCTTGTTACATTTACTAAAGTATAGGATTCTGTTTAATTCAAGCCATATGTAATTACAATGTACAGTGTATACTTCCTGAAAATTACAATTATAAATTTAAAGTTATTTTTCTTGCCCTGTAATTGTTAATCCCTAAAACTGGTGCAGTCCTTCAGTTTGTCACGTAATTTTTATATTACAAATTACAAAATAAGGCAGAAATGATGTCAGATTTTGGATATAGTGAATAAACTTAGCTGGTGTTGTTTTCATATGTACCGATAAATACCCGGCATCAAGTGAAATATTACATGAAGTTGTGGATTGCTATAGTGCCATGTTTTCCAGTTGTACCAAGGCTTGTCCATTAACCACCTGAGAGATTTTATGGCAGGCTCTAATTTCCTCCATGTTGTGCACGATATTCTCCGAGCCTAGGTTCCCACTGCGACTGCTGGGAAACTGAAGTAATCCTGATCGTTTATTGTGATCTATGACTGGCACTTAATTAACGAGACCTTGGCTAGCCATGTGTTTTACTTACTGTACTAAATGGATGGACAACGAACCAATCTGTAACATTACAAACAACCATGATTCTCTTATATGAATTGTTTGTGTATAACAGTGGCCAGTGATTTGTATCATGTGTCATTCACAACTTGTTATATCATTGTCCCCAAGTTGATAACAAGTTTGTTGCGCAGTTTCAGTACTTACCCAATGTTTTAAATGTATTTAGAACCATTATGCTGTCTCAGATTCTGTTTTATGTGGCTGGTAAATGTTTGTGTGGTATTTGATGGTGCGGCACATATCGAGATTGATCCAACAACAGTCACTGGCTCAATTACCCCACTTTGGTAACATAACTGAGTAACTGCCACAGACTAAATAGCCTTTACATTGTAACATGGCCTTCCCAACGCTGATAATATTTTCTTTCCCTTCATAATCAAGAAACACTGGTAAGCGATAAAGCAAATGCAAAATTGTATCTGACAGGCATAACTTTTAAAGATAGCAGCCACTTGACTATTATTGCTGCAGAGCTCTTTTCAGCTATTTACAGTTGATTTTGTGGAATGATTTTGGTTTGATAGTGTTAACAAGCTCTTTACTTTATTGTTGGTATTGCTTTCATTAGACCATACAGTATTCGATAAGCTTAGGGAGAAGGCAGAATGTTCAGGGTATCCTACAGAGTTAATGTGAGCTACAAAACACAGAGATAACAGGCAGGCATAGCACGATGGAGCAAAGATGCCAACCCTAGAACATTTATCGATTCTTGATACATAGTAATGTGGGTGATCATTTCCTGGATTCTACTTTATAATTGTTATGTATGTTAGCTTTTTGTATGAAAACAACACCCAGAGGGCTAACATTATATGTTTTCTGCATGTACATTTTTACAGCAAACAACTTGTAGTGATGGTACAAACTGAATTTTCTCGCGGTATTAGATATTTGTTGGTGCAGTTAATGTCTTCCTTATATCATTAGTTTGAGTATATTTTCTTTCTTGTTCAATATCTTTTTTCATGGTTTATAATTATTATTACCTTCTACGAGTGTTTTCTACTGAAATACATTTTTGTCTGCATTTGATCTTTGAAATTAGTTTCCTTTGTAGGCCTGGATGTAAGGCTTTTGGCAGTGGTGCAGACTGTTGGTGTACAGATGTGCTGGCTGGAATGCTGGGTGCAAATACTCTTGATGCGCTTATATGTTCATGTATAGCTAATGTTCTCCTTAGAGAAATAGCTTTGTCATAGCAGGTGTGCATGGACGATTCTTACCCTCACTTACTTACACCAAGACAATCAAGGGGGCACTTTCCTTGTCTGTTTTCTCTGGAGCAATGGTCTGATAATTGCTTTAGGGCTTTTGCTGATGTTATAAATAATTTTGCTGAAGCATCAAACACTTCCGTCATATACATACACTTACAGTATAATATACAGAATGTATGGGGGTGCTGTGTAATAGATGAAGACATTTGTTTTAAACATCAAAACATTAATCAAAATTTCAAACAGAAGTGCAGAAACGTTCATTCGCATATTAAACACTAATTGCAATATTTAATGACAATTAAAATGTACTTCTTTGTAAAGGTATGCCTATTAATGAATATTTTAATCTGAATCAATCTTTTATGGTGCCACTTGTGTTTGTCGAGTGCTAAACCTTCTATTAGAGAGTTTTTTTGTACTTCAATTCCCCGGTGCTGATGAAAAGAGGCTTATGTAAGCTGTCTATATCTTGGCATCTTTCATTGGGATTCAGAGATTACTGTGATATCTGTTGATGGTGTAAATGAAGATATACGAGGTAGAAGTGTTTGTGTTTGTCAGTGATAGGAAATCAAATCTACATCAGTGGCTATGGTGGTGCTGAATATGGCATGATATCTGAGCTAATGTTGCTTGTTTTCATAATCCTTGTTTTTAGAACAATTGCACACCCTGGATCCTTGTAGCAGATTTGATTATATTTTTTGTTCACATAATTTTTAATCCAATAACAATCAGTATTACCCTGGTGTGATATGGGTACTCAATTTAGAGACTTGGAGCAGGTCTTCCTAGGAGATACCAGTACTTATAGAAGGTTAGGTCTAATAATAGCTTTGACATACAGTCCACTGGTTAACAAACTGTGCAATTTTACTAAATTTTCCTATGTTCTACTCAGACATTTGTATATTTTCACAAACATACTCCAGTCAGGCAACATTTCTTTATTCACAAAAGGCATTCAGTGAAGTACATGTATGTAAGTGTGAAACTGGTGCAGAAAATGATGTAGCATTATTGCTGTTGATGTGTTGATATAAAACCATAAATAACTGTTTTTTCTTACACTTGGTTACTTGGTGGAAATGATTTTATAACATACAATAAATTACGAGAAAAGTGGAGCGTGAACTCATTTTATGTATGTGTAGTTACGCAAACAACATTTGTAGGATTATTTATGTATGGGGTAGATTTTGGGAAGCTTGGTATTATAGGTGGTCCAGATCAGTTTCAAATCTCTGATATCTCATGTAATTGCCAGGAAAACGTCTAATCTTCAAAATCAAATCCAACGATTATAATAGGGAATCAGATTGGTCCTGTGAAAACAACTCTGGATGAAGCCCACATTTGGTTCAGGCTGGTTGTATAGTCAGTTAGCAAGATGCATCCAATATAACCTGATCTCATTATACCAGTAACTATTGTAGTCGTGGAGGTAACACAAGGCGATTCTCTTTCATCTAATGTAGAAATGTTTCTTCTCTTGTCCCAGAAGTGGCCACTGTCTCAGTTATTTAAACAAGATAACAGCCCGGATGTTTATGTGGTGTAATTGAAGAGCCACACATACAAGATTCCAGCTGTTCTGTGATACCTAACTTACACACAACAACAACTCCTCTTGCCTTTATAAAGTATATACTACAAATACATTTATTATAAGGCCATGGTGCATTTATTTACCAAGCAGGCTCATCTACAAATGTCTGAGGGTTCTCAATCTGCCTGTCCATGTCCAGTAGTTGACCAGCCCACATGGTAAATGGCTCGTGTAAGGTGTCGCTGTGAAGGCTTTAATTGCCTAATTTGCATATTTCATTATTTGTAACATGGTTTGATGTGGTCTTTATGTCAATGGCTATACTTAAGCTATCAATTTATCGCTATACTTGCTGCCTACATTCCTTTGTATGAGAGAGGTGAGATTGGCGCAGGCATTTCCACCAGCATGTGGCAGGCACACTGTCGGGAGGCCAGCCAGGTTACTGGGAATGAATACTGATAGGGCATGATTTGTAACATAAAAACCGTTCACATTGCTGGGTGGTAAAAAAGGGGGAGCATCGTTGAGATTAGGGTCCTGTGATGTTGAGGATTGCAGGAAGTTACTGGGGTTGATTAGGTACCTGTATCTCATTGGTTACAGTATCTTGTCAGTGCCCCTGACCTTGCACTCTGGCATAGGTTACAATGGTTACAGTATCTTGTCAGTGCCCCTGACCTTGCACTCTGGCATAGGTTACAATGGTTACAGTATCTTGTCAGTGCCCCTGACCTTGCACTCTGGCATAGGTTACAATGGTTGCAGTATCTTGTCAGTGCCCCTGACCTTGCACTCTGGCATAGGTTACAATGGTTGCAGTAGGTATTGTAGTATCGTTCTGAAAGTCACTTACTACACTAGTACAGATTCCTTGATGTACATAGGCTCACTTACACACCTCTGTAACACTGCCGACAGGAAAGTTGAAGTTTAATGATAATACTGAAATTGATTGATTGTCTCTACACTGCATTAAATTTATAGTGACTTTAATGGTTATTAGAAATGCTGTAAATGTTGTAGTTTATCACTCAGTAAGATTTATTGTATGATACCTGACTTTGATGCCTAAAGCATATTTTATTATAAGCATGATATGTATTAGTAAAGTCTACACAAGTTAATGTTCCATGGATTGTACATCTGTGGGTATGTTATCTGAATTATGTTGCATGTTTGATTCTTCAGCTGAGCTTGTTCATAACCAAGTTAATCGTACAGTTCTAACAAGAGGATTTGGGACATTATTGTGGTGTTCTGGTAGAGTAATTTCAGCACATTTTTTGCTTACTCATGTACCATTACAAAAACTAAATACTGTGATTACCTAAACCTTTACTAAGCTTGTAAATTAACTGTATGACTGTTAACTGATGATATGAGAGAGCTAATACATCAATTATAAGTATCTGGCCTTGTCCAACAGTCTATGTCTGAACGCAACTCTGCAGTTTTTGTCCTATTAACCATGCAAGTCCATAAATCAGTATTAAGTCATGCTAATTGAATGAAAGGTATTGATAATTAAGGCCTTTAATGATTCATCATGCCCTGTTTAATGATGGCCATTGTGCTGGTCAGTATGCATTTCAGTTGACCTCAGGTCAAGCTTCATTTAAGTTCAGAAGAAGTGACCACTGTGTCAAAATAGCCTTTGTCCAGTTTAATCAGTGTGGCTCAAGTTTTGTCAGTTTTGGCCATTGGTCAGCCTGGTCATCAGGAGAGGGAACATTGTTCTTTAATCATGAGGTGGCTTGTCATTTCCAATCAAGTGGTCACTGCTCACATAGCACTGGTGCACATAATTGGTTGCTGGTTGTGTCCAATCCAGGACCATTGTTCACTTTTTATCAAAATTGCAGGGGGCAATATTCAACTGTGGACCTTCTCTCTTAATAAAATTAATGTAGCAAATTGTTAAATTATGGATGTACTGGTCGGTTTGTACGAAATTGCACACACAAAGTGTAATAAAGAATTGATGTAAAATAGCAAGTTTGTAGCTTTACAAGGAAATTAAGGTTTTATTTTATAAATGTAATGCAAATATTATAAATAAAACTTGTTTCATATCTGACAGAATATATTATAATGCCACATGATACTGCACTAAGCTATAAATGCTTTCTTTGGAAATCTACAGCTTTATTTAACATGGTAAAGAAAGGCAATAACATGTCTTTTCATCGTAATATTCATAACGATTTTAACATGATATGTAAATGTGTGCTGTTATAAGTGTGAATGTGAAAGTGTCAGTAGTGTTAGCCTGGAAGTATCCCTGCTAGCATAACAACTAACACCTCCTGAATAATAGCCAACAATCTGCCCTTTGAAGTCAGAAAAATGAGACAGCTAAGACATTATTTCATCAAGGTCCAACTAAACATATGCATGAATATATTTAATGTTACCGGCTGCATGGTCTGAATATAGTTCACCACCTCACAACTTGGTTGGTCACTTTAGCTCACATTTGTTGGAAGAATATTGTTTTATCTAAGGGTAGTAAAACGTTTATCTGACGTTTGCACTAAGTATCTGCTGTCAATGTCACTGTAAGTGTTGTGTTTGAAATAATAAGTTTCCTGGTGCGGATCACTGATTTGTTGTTATAATGTAGGGATCATATTTCTGTTAGGGGTCAAACAGGGTGGCATGCTATCTACCCACCTGTTTACCTTGATCATTTCGCATAGATTCATACCCACCAAGTAACCTTTTTACCCTCCATTTAATGATCAAACTCGGTAATCAAACTGCTTATTATACTCTATAGGAAGGCTATGTTTAATGATGATATTGTTTTTCCAACTGCCAGACTTATTGAACCAATGGTCAGATTTATGGACTGTCCAAGGCCCCTAGTTTTCAGATTTTTCTGTGCAGTACTCTGTAATTGATTCCTTTTACATTATCATGTGTACTGTAGTAACCTGGACAAAACTATAAAACTTTGAGGGAACAGAATGAGGTTTTCAATAGACCATAACAGAACCATGGACATTGTGTATAGCACTAAAGTCATGTAGATGCTTATATGCTTGGGTTTAACAGAAAAAAAAATAAAATAAATTGAGATAAAAAGTTTCATAAAAAAAATGTTGATATTCCGACACAAGTTGACAAACAATGCGTACAAGTGCTGTTACTTCCCAAATCATTATATTAAAGAGAGATGTTAATTTACAAGTTTTCTCTTAATACAAGAATGTATGTGTAAGTTATGTCTACCATATGGTATATATAATGTGACAGACACCAGCCTGTAGCAGAAACAATATAAAAAGTAAAATAATGTGTGAAACCATATGAAAACACTGTCAACTACATGAACAATAAAGCTAAATCAAAACAGGACATGAGCTAATGAGTGAGAGTATAATAACTAGCAGTGTAAACAAGTGGTGTGTGAGGTCGTAACTGTACGGACATTGTAAACCAGTAATAAAATGTCTTGTACATAGTGTCAAAATATTTATTCAGTCATGTCTAAGTAATGGGCATGTACAAGTGACCATAATCACTCAAGAATGCATAAAACAATCATAATTACCCCTAACTGTCCAGCAGTAATTATGGATGTTTTACATATGATTTATGGTCATGTTTGGCATGTCTATATATAGAGCGTTGGACATTGGATAGTTTGGCAGACGATCGTGATTTGTTAAGCTACTTCCATATGTAGTATCGGTTTACTAGAGTTCTATACTAATATCTTTTATGACAGTCATCTCTTGTTTCATTGTGGTACATTTAAGGCGGTAAGTTGTTATATTGTAAGTTGTTACATTGTACCTACAGTACAGTTGCCATGTTTTAAATGACCTTGAGTACAAACTGATCTTTGCCTCCCACCTAGGTCACCTTGAGAGGCTCAAATCACACTAACAGATGTCACCTCACAGTATCACACTTCCCATACAGTCTCGTGTTACTTCATGTTTGAGTCCTGCCTCTATGATAGACAGGATCATCTTTGTAAAACAAACTGTACAGCGAAATGTAACGTTACAATTACCCTTGGTGAAGTATTTAAGTACTGCAGATTCAATTTTAGTTCATCATAGACAAAGATCTTCATCGCATTCTTTCTATATTTTGAGGGCACGGTATCTATTGGTAGCATATTCTGCAGTTACGATAAGTTCTGAGGTTTTATATGGAATTGATATACTGGAAATAAAAGCTGCGTTCATGTTTCAATGTCAGTTATAAATCAATGTAAATGAGTGTTTGTATGAGTCAGTACTGAAGTTTAGAGCTTTGTTTCTCTGTAGGTATGCTCTAGTAGCGATGTTTATATAGAACAGGTGGGAGTCAGGACCTGTTGCTACCAATTACCCCCTTTACGTCCCCACCTACTAGAACAACCAATTATTTTTTCTGGTTGATTAAAACTACACTGTGGACAATAGGAAGTCAGTGAGGGCAAATAGCGGGCCATCAACGTTGATAGACTCTAGTAAACACTTTGTTATGGCTTGTTTAGCAACACAAAAACACAACATTGACCAAAGATCAAGTTTCATCTAACTAAGTGCTCCAAATGAGTTGCCAACTTGCCAGCAATAAATGGAAGGTGGGGATGACAGTGAGGTTTTGTCCACTCTGTATAGAGGTATGATGGACAGTTCAATAGATGTCCACTTTACGGCTCCCCCAATGTCACTTGTCCCTCTCACTGGCTCCCTGACTGACCGGTGTTTGGTTCAATATTTTCAGCAGCTAATTGTTTGGACAGCTGTTGGTGTCAGTTGGTCAAACCTTTTTTGTGTGTTTTGGTTTATACCATATTTCAATTCTCAACAGATGGGTGTAAAGAAAAGTACTGTATCAGTTGAGATTGGAATGCAAGTCATCAACTCAAGTTAGACCCTTGTGCCAGTATATCAAGGCATGATTATTCATTATTTGCTACAATGGTACAGTAGCTATACTCTCACCAATCAGTTCAGACTACATTGTATTTTGGTATGGAATAAAACCTAAATTATGAAAGTTCTACACAGTTTAGTTCCCATATCGTCTCCAATGTTTGGTAGACCCGTAATTATTAAAGTTCTACACAGTTTAGTTCCCATATCGTCTCCAATGTTTGGTAGACCCGTAATTATTAAAGTTCTACACAGTTTAGTTCCCATATC
>ENA-OREC01000138-OREC01000138.1-marine-metagenome-genome-assembly--contig:-NODE-138-length-20542-cov-15.046909_pt1 | contig 20542 bp, 10 predicted proteins | sample MGYA00248626_ERZ508543 | MGnify/ENA primary metagenome ERZ508543 (study PRJEB26211, sample SAMN05518279) | marine metagenome | isolation source: Puget Sound, Washington, USA | host: Bankia setacea...
ATATTGTTCATACCTAATGGTTATCTATATGTATGATATTGTTCATACCTAATGGTTATCTATATGTATTATATTGTTCATACCTAATGGTTATCTATATGTATTATATTGTTCATACCTAATGGTTATCTATATGTATTATATTGTTCTTTGAGAACATAGCATGATTAATTAGTGGATACTTGTCTTTATGGGGGGTATATATACATATAAAATATGCAATTTAAAGTCTGAATTAATCTTTAAACAAATACAAAGATAATCCTACAGGAGCTTTTGTTGTATGTGCTTTGTATGCTACTGTAAAGAAATCAAGTTTTAAAGGGACTGCCTCCCAGATGACCCAACATATAAATAAGATTGCTTACACCTTTAAATGTATTTGTTGTGTGATTAAAGTTTAATAATGCTCAAAAATGAATTGGTTTAAAGAAATGTAAGTATTTCTTTTTCACCTCTCTCTCTCCCGTGAATGTGTTTCCTTGTTTAAAAATACCAAGGATTTCGTCATACGGGCACTGCAGCAATCATGTGATCAGTAAATTTAGAAATGTAAACAAAATGGCAGAGTATAAAAGTGTCTCCATACAAATAAATTATTGGCCTACCCGACACTCAAAAATGATACACCCAAAAGCATTTCGCTCGAGCATCATTGTCAAGTCTTTTTTGGTGCCACAGTGGCACCCGAATTCAATTCAATTTATGAAGTATGCATGTGCGAAGGGTCACGCGGGATGTAATGTGATGACTCCACAATGTCATGTGACGATTCCGTTAAAAATAAACATGATATCTTTAGACTTATCCCGTTTAAATGGGGTAAAACTTTACGATAGAAAATAAAGCAAATACGGTATTCTTTTGTTATGTAATATATCAGTGGTCAATTCCAATGCCCCACATACACATTTTACAGCGATTTTCTTAAAATCGAATTTATTTATTTGTTTTACGTCAGTTGGTCATCTGTGACAGTCCCTTTAATTGGCTGGATGTATTTCTATTTGTTATTTTATTTATAATTCAATCTTTGAGATAACCTTCTGTAAACGTACCCCACTTAGCTTTGACCAAAAACACATGGTGTATTAATCTGCCATTCACCTTGCTTTACTTGTATTATGTGTATTTAATTGTATGTAAAACTACAGGGTGGAGTAATATGCATGCCTTTAGACTGTGATATATAATTCATATCATGTATGCTGCTACCACTAACAGGCAGTTCAAATTATTGTTAGATTTACTTATTCTGTTAAACATGTATTGTTCTTATGAAGTTTGATTATCTTATTTTATTATAAAGCATATTTGAAATATACTGGGTTATTGGTCTTTTATATATCACATATCACAGGTAACTAGTCAGTATGTGAAATTGTTTGATATTTTTGGAGCTTTGCAAAAAAAAGAAGAAAAAAAGACTAGATATTATTATATAGAACCTGATTTGATTGAATATGTGGTTGAATGGCAAAGATATATAAAAGCCATTAATTACTTGTTAACAATTTATTCATCTGTAGAATCATTTATTTTCGTGGGCAAACAGCCTAAAAAACGACATTTTCTGGAATCCAGTATCTTTGTTTTACCTGATGAATACTTCAAACTTGTATGCCTTTACAAGACTGATAATGAGTCCACAGTATTGTTTTTAAACATATTTTAAAGACTGCTTTTACAAAAATATTGATGTACTAATGTTCTCGGAATACAATTTTTAAGTTTCTCTAATACATTCAGACTATTTAACGTAATAAATAATATACAATATTTACATTTTATACAACAAAGAACTGTGAATATTAGTAACACAATCATGTTCATATCCTCCTACTACAAGAAGACAAACATATCGAGGATATTCCAAAATGACTAGCAACCTGTCTTTTGTCAATTCTCAGACACTAAAAATAGTTACGTTCTGAGACTTTCATAACAGCTATTCTGTAAACAAATGCTTTGAACTACAGATGTTAAACACCAGTTCACAATACATGTACTAATGTATATATATTGGACAAAGGAAAGCCAGGTTATTACAAACAATAGTTGCAATCTCACGATACAATGTTTCAGCTATAAACTATTCAATATATATCTGGTACCAATTCTGCTGTATATTTTCTTGCAGGGAAGGCTACATAGTACATTAACTGTTAACTCATAGATAACTGTGCTCTTACACATATTGTTAGTTTGACAATAAAGGTACATAATACAAAAGCAAACTGAAAAGTCACAATATTACAAGTGTATACATGTATATGTAGTGTAGTCTATACTTTCTAGTGTATAGACTAAAAGAACTAATTTCCTATCTGATGTTTACATGTGAGTTGGTATTTCCCAAAGCTCCTCTCTTCCAGTTCATGTTCCCCAATAAACAATATCTACTTGTTACAACACCCATCTTATGTTCACTAGTGATGTCCCTTTACCAACAGGGTGTGTGTTTTGTACATGACTATATAGAAGTTCTGTTTTATCTTGTGAACATGGATTTAATGGTCCTGCCAGGAATAATGGAGTCGAAGCCTCTGTTAGTCTCTGCTGCACTGTCATCATAGCGTGGTGGCACAGATCCAAACCTCTCCACAAACTCTCTCTTTGCCTACAAAAATACAAGAAAATATTGACATACTAGTCATTTTTCAAGCTTAATTTATTCAATTTATTGAGAGTATAACAAATGATGAAATGATTGAAACAAACTTACAAAACTAAATTACAACTACATGTTCTGAAGTTATGCTACTAATACCACTAGATATGAAAACCAGTCCACTATTAAGAATTTAAGACTGCCTATTTTGCATATTTGCCTATTTTGGTCCAAACCATCTCATTTTATTGTATTTTAGTCTAGCTCCAAAGACTGACTAGTTATTTAAAAAAAAATCTGTCAAGAGTATAGTCTTGATAGCAGACCTTCCCCTCTATTTTGATAAAGCAGCTGCGGTTAATTTAAGACTTTTATATAACTGGTTGAAATATCTATATCATAAATTAGAGTCTACAGCAGTTTCTTACATGATACATTTTGTCTTTCTCTTCCATAATCGTCCTCCTTAAGTTGGCCTAAAAAAGAAATGGATACTTACTAATTAATGCTGCAAACCTGCTATAAAATTTCTTATATCCTTTTTTATATATTAAGTGCTCAGAATCAATACAACATTGATGATGTTTGACTATGAACTTGTGAAGATAGAGACCTGAGAAAAACAAACAATCAAATACATCACATACAATTATGACTTATTAAATAATCTAAACAAACATCTACAAGAAAAAAAGATAACATTATAAAAAGAGCAATAGCAACTGTTTGCTAAATTGCTGATATTATTTTTCTCACATGATTATAAATGAGGGAAAGTATACAAACTAGAATAGTCCTGTTGCTACTTATGGTATTAGAGAGAGGAAGTTATTTTTATTGTTGTACATGTACTTAATATAGATATATAGATACTTTTATTCCAACATCCAGTAAGCCATACGGCCCATGAGGACAAACACAATATTTACAAATATATACAATGTATGTAGGTGATAGTTACAGTTCTATAGATGAAGGTGGCAAACATGATATGGAAGATGATGAGTAGTAGAGCCATTGCCACCATGGACCATTTATCTACATAGTCTACATCATTCTCCTCCATGAAGTGAGACAGAGCTGTCATAGAGGCATTCTGAGCAGCTTGTAGACCCAAGAAGATCAGTGAAGCTATCACATACACGTCCTATAATACATAACCAACAGTTAATGTTAAGTTGGTATTGTTGTATGTTTGTTTACTTAGAAAGCCATATTTTAATTATTTAAATTTCAAATTAAGTCCAGCAATTTCTTACAAAAGTATGAGTTGAAGTGTTCTACTGTATATTCATAAAATAAATTGTTTAGTTTAAGCCAGCCTAAATATATATGATCCTGTAGGTGTAACAACTACATGTACACTGTGATCTTTACTTTTAATACCATGAAAAAGAATTCATACAGTGTAATGACATTTCCTTACACAGTGTACTCAAAAGTTGGCATTTCATTTTTTCTTCATGAGTTTACTTGGACAACAAATATAAAATTGTTTCTCAGTGCTACTGATTTATCCATTAAGATGTGACCATATTACATACCAAATAAGTTAGATAGGATATTGTGGGTAGACTCTGTTTCACAACAAGTTTGAAGGCCACAGCAGTAAGGAACAAAGTTATTGTAACTGTCAGTCGGTCTGCAGACGTGTACTTAATGGTATAGGCTGCAAACGTCAAACTTATAATCAACATCTGAAATACAAGACATTACAAGTTTAATAAGTTGTTATTTCATTCAAAGATTGGATACATCTGTAACTCACTTTAATGTGCATCAGTAATTCATTTCTGTATCTGTCCCTCAATGCAATCCATTTCATCAACCAAACCTACCATATTTACTCTAAATTCTTGTATAAAATATTTGTTGAAGGTGTTGGAAAACCTAAGAGTTAAAACGGTTACCATGATGAAGATGATGTTCCAAACAAAGTAGCCCATCTTTCTAGCTACTCTACACTGAGCATGAAGGATTGGATGCACAGTGGAGCTACAGTATTCAACCGTTGTAATGTCTCTTGAAGTCTCTATGTGTTTATACAAATTCCACTCCTGAAAAACATTAAAGCTTAAAATACAAAATTTAATAACAATATCATTAAGTAGATAAAGTAAATAGGTTGCCTCATTGTCTTATGGTATGCAAATTATTTTGGATACCTTTACAAGTTTTCCATTTTTCACAAAGAAATCAAATTTTTTAAAACTAGTTTAAAACCAGGGCATGAAAATTCCACTTGATCTATAGACCTGACAAGTGAATATAGATGCAGGATCTACGGTAAGTGGATATTTTGGAATCTGTGATGATTTTTTTCTTGTTTTTTACCATGTGATCAGTAGAATGAACAAGATTAAGATTTGTTTGTGCCGTGAAAACATTTTTACATTATACACATTTTGAAACTTTAAAGGCGTTGTATAAATTATTGAGTTTAGCTTTTATTAGGTTGATACATTACTGTACATATAAGATTCTAGCTAGAATGAGACTAAGATGTGAGCGGACCTGATCCATGAAAGCTTTTGTGTTAATGGAGCTGAGAGTTGTTTGATCTTCAATGATCTGTACTTCTTTGTCAGACCTCTCTGTGGATAGAGAGATTGTCAAATCCTGAAAGAGCAAAATATAAGTACAATTTTTAATTGTCGTCTTCATAACCTATGCTGAGTATCATTTTTAACAGTAAAACACACTTTACCATCTAATCATTATGTGTTTCTTGGATAGATTTTCTGATAGTTTATGAAGCTTACTTTTATGATAGCTGCATTGTGTTTTATATCTAAGCAATCAAATTCAAGTGTTGCATTGAGTATATGTAATGTATCGGCTGCCTGTTGGTTGGGTTGAAATTGGTACCTAAGTTATATAACTGACATGCAACATTCCAAAATTAAATATAATTACCTGAACATCCACAGGGAAATGTTCTAGTTCCAAATTTTCTTTGAAGAATCCTTTAAATCGCCACAGTTGTATCACCACTGGGAAGTTACGACCTTGTTCATTAAACCTTACATCATATGTTTTTCTGTTGAGTACAAAAGCACCATCAATATTCATCACAATAAGTTTTGGGTCCCACGGTATCAACTTGACAAGATCCTCATTGTCCTGAAAAGTAATGTTAAACAGTAAAATGTTGAACAGTCAGTCAGTTATACACCACATTTGAAATACTAAAATATAAATATACAAGATGAACAGGACAAAGCTTGTCCAAAAATGGTTACAGATTCCTGTTCAAATTATAGAAATATAGTCCTAAAAGTCACAATGTGTCACTTTTAGTTTCTGCATTAAAACTGATGCTTTGTAGACTAAACATCCTGACTTTGATAATATATTCTTAAATTGTGTTGCGATTCCGTTTCAAAAGAAGTTATAGAGAAATGTTTTGACAAACTTCTCTACTCGAACCTTGTTATCTCTTCCCTGTTTCTGTTTAAGCAGTGGTTCTTCCCACTTTGCCTGCACAAATATTTCTGCTTCAAACTGCTGGTTGATGGTGTCTATATCAGAAATCTTCAGGAAGGTGCACTTCAACTCTATCGTTATCTAAAATATGAAACACAGCCTTTAAATAAGACAATATGTGAGAAGGAGTTTATCAATTTGAACTTTTATGTGAGCAGATATGTTAACAGTGTTTATTATATTTGCACTATCTTGTACCTTATCTGATCTCTTTGTATCTGGAATGATATAATCCCCATCATCTGGTACAGGTGTTCTACTGGATCTAGATAGTACCTCCATTGTTTCCATGGCACATTGCATCACCTCACTATTTCTGTCAACACATTCTGCCAATCTTCCCAACATGTCTGAAGAGCAAAGTATGTTTATTTGCTATTCTAACCCTTACCTAGGATTTATACTGACAAACTTCACTTTTGCTTAAATTAGAAAACACAGATCAAGCAATTGGCTATTTCTTTCTACTGTTTTCCTGTTTATAATCTATTGCTGATGTTGATGTTGTCAAAGATTAAGAAGTGGTACATTAAAGCACATTACCTGTAAACAAGGGATTATGCGCTTCAGTGTGGGCCACTTTGCTGGCGTGTCCATCTTTCACAGATCTAGGAGTTGGCTCATCCTCAACAAATTTTCTAAATGATGTTGGTGTTGTCATACTTTTATCTTTCTTCTGTGTAACATCTATTGTCCTTTACAATTATATAAACACATGTCCACAGCATATGATTACAGTATTACAGTTGAATGGTGGTACAGTCAGGAAAATGAGAAATTCCAGGGAACAAATGCAAAGAACAAACTAAAGGAGCAGCCTCAGAGCTAGTTTTTGTTAATAAAAAAAAACAATTCTGAAAATAATTTGTGACGTAAAGGTAAACATTGATTTAACAAGATCTACGTTGTATGTTTACTTGATTATCAAATATATACTCGAGACTTTAAATGTCTGTTCAGAATGTCTACAAAGAGGGTGGCACAAACAATGGACCAGGAAGAGTCCGATTTTCCGTTGATTTCATTATGAAACAAACTTGAAAGGTATTCAAACTGACGTGTTCAAAACGGTTTCGTTTTTACGTCAACTACGTAATCATATGTGGTTTAGGAAAACATGTCGAGTGAACATCATTCTTAAATGTCATCTCATGATCATTATGTTACATTTGTATTTGAATTTGAGTGATCAATTTGTCAGAATCACTCAATCAGTGTCATTTTCAAACGACAAAACATAAGGTTTTTGAGGAAGCAAATAGTATCATTTTAAACTGTGCATGATTTGATCCTATAAGACTGTCGTTTTCAATTCACCTTTTCCAGACTTCATATGCATAGACATTTCCTGATGATTCAGAATCTGCATCGGACATTATTATTGACGTCCATTTTGTGTTCTGCAGACGAACTTTGTCACGTGCGGAGACTGAAGGGAGACCACTCATAGTTTACGTTGCATTATTTATTACCCCTGGACGTGATGGAATCAGTTATGAACAGATATTATAGTAATGATAAGCGTTCGGAATGTTTTGATTTGACAAAACTTTAAAAGCGAAATGTGTCGAAAATTTGGTATTTGTTTAACATCAAATTCAATTCATGAGTAATTCCGGAGATTAAATAAAAATGAAACAAACAAAGGTTGTAGATCTATTGAGTTTTCTTGAATTCAATTGCAATACGGGTTTACTTTATCTATTTAACAACTGATTCGAAACAAGTTTTACAACTTAAAGAACTAGTTCTCGTTGGCACTGATGTTCTCGTTCGTGTGGTATGGGAGGAAACCAGATAGGGTATCCGGAGAAAATCCGCCTGAAGATTCATGACTAACTCATGAATATACACACGCAAAGTTGCACAAATTCTTTACTTTAGGCCTACCTTTTTAACCGCAGTCTGTGCATTCTTATTCCAATCAGGATATTCTTTGTACCTTTCTATGAGTCCATCTAGAACTGACACACATAAAAAGTTGTATATCCTTGTAATTTTATAGGCTATTTTGTAGAAATTATATCACTTCTTATAATTCGGAAGATTATCATTGTATTAATTCATTTAGCTATCTAGAACTCTACATAACGTTCATTTCACACACCTTTTTCAACACATTCCAGTGAAATACATCTTTACTGGAGTGATCCGTGCATAAGTCAGACCAATCAAGCAAACAATGTAGCCGAACATGTTATTGTTTTGTGATAGGTTACACTACATGCACCTTGTATTTTGCATGAACACTTCCACGGCGGACAGCGCGTGTACACGTCACTTTCAGTTATAATATGGTCGAAGATCACTCGCAATTCATCTTCCTTCTTGATGATAGCGATAACGAAAGACCAGTTGACGTGCATTGCTGTGGTGCTTTAACACCATTGGCAGTGGGTACGCTCTAACTAGCTAAGATAGAACTTCCAGTGAACACAGTATATATCGGACACCAGAGTACAAAGGCGATCATGTTAGATTGACGTAGCCTTAGAACGAAAATATACTTTAAGTATTAACGTTACCCTCGATCATTGCTTAGTACTGATTTACATTATATAAGCAAAAAAGTGCTTGTTTCACAATCGAACTAAAGTAAATATGTATAAACTAAATGTTATATATATTGATCTCTCTCTATTATCAATAAAATATAACAATCAACATATATTTTCATTGCTCGATTTAAAAAGAAAATGTTTTGTCTAATATAATACAACTCATTGAAATGTCTACCTATTACAAAACGATGTTTCAATGTAATGTTACTCAACACAATGTATTTAATTTACAAAACGATATATCGATATATTATGTAACTCATCAAAATGTATACAAATTAAAAAACGACGTATTAATGTAGACTCTATATAATATAACTCCACAAAATGTATAGAATTTACAAAACGATATATCGATATTATGTAACTCATAAAAATGTATACAAATTTAAAAAAGAAACTATTTATCGATTTAATGTTACTCGCCAAAATGTATGTAATCATGTACACATTACAAACCGATGTATCAATATAGATATATCTAATGTAACTCATCAACATGTATACAAAGACAAAGTTGAAACGATGTATCGATATAATGCAAATCAATAAAATGTATGCAATATAATACAAAACAATGTATATAATGTTAATGAACAAAAAGTTTTTTCTTCTATTTTTACTGTTTATGACCTAACATTTATTTTTACTTTCCAATTCATGGCATCCGAGTCTAGTTCGCTCCAAACGTGGCATCCGGCGTACCAAAGGGGTGTTCCATTAAATCATATTCTAAATTCTTTCTCTCCTTTTTCCATTTTTGTTTTACTTCGATATTATTATTATTAGATTGTTTATAAATATTGTTTCAACCATATTTGCCCCTTTTCCTCACGTAATTTAGATTTTATATCTGAATGGTGTTAAAATTAAGTTTGCAAGAAGAGCCATATCGTTTGACGTAAGCCGCGAAAACGCACGCGATTTATACAATGAACACACGTACGTCATAAGAGTGACGTTTAGAACTGCCACTTATGTAAAAATGGAAGGCGAGCAACCAAACTGTCCAAAGAAAAGAATTCGTTTAATATTAGATTTTAAGAGCCAGTTTCCAGAAAAGCTGTATGACGTAGCAAACGATGGACATTTGGTGCACTGGAATAGAAATGGGTCGGTTACGCTTACATGCGAGGATGACTTTGAGCAGAACGTCATGCAATGGTATCCTGGATTTTTGCAGATTCCGTCGATTTTGAATTTCAAGAGACTGTTCCGGGAATATGGGTTTGATAGAGAAATTGGCCCAAACGGCTGCCTGGAATGGTCACATCCTCTGTTTGTGCGAGGTAGGAGAGATCTTGTGAAAGGGATCAGAACTAGGAGAAAGTCATTCAGAACCCCATTGATGGACCCCGTCGGTACACAAGACAGTGTCGTTATTCCCACTGACAACCATAGGAGGTATTCAGTAAGAAGGAGAAGGAAGACACAGCGTTTTAAGCCTGATGAATCACAAGGTACGATTGATATTGGGGGTGGTGGCGATCAGATGCTTGACAATAAAAACGCTTACATTATCAAACCACCACACACCGTAGTTATTGAAGAACAGGTGTCAATGGGCCAATTTGCAGAGTCACAGAAAAACAGACCAGGTTTTCAAGAAGCTCCTTACAACGTGCTTCCAGGTAATGTCAATCAAAATGCTAACTCTTTCACTAAGAACTTCAGTCCAAACAAATTTATGGACACTTTTGCTGAGAAGGAATTCAATGAAGACGAATATCGACAATGGGTTGCCAAGAAAAGGAAACTTGATGATGATAAAGCGAAAGCGGAAAAGGTTGTCATGTCACCAACGGTAAATGAGAAGAAGTCTAATGAATTCTGGTGGATGTATGAGAACAAAACTGGTGGAGAAATTGTTCAAACTGTGAACCTTTCAACTAAACAGTCAAGTGGTCCTCAAGGTGAATCATGTACTCCTTGCGGTTTCTGTAAATGTTGTTCTGCCATTAGCAACTATGTACACCTATTTGGAGAGATACCTGAAAACATTCAAGTAATTGATTACTTAGAAGAGGTTGTACAGTCACAGGAAAGCGTTCCACCTGTCGCTGATCCTTCTGTTGATAATTCTACTTACCTGGATGTATCTGAAATCACAGTGCAGGAAACACCAACTGTTGGAAACATACATACAGACATTGTGGATGGAATACAACTGGATGTTCAGCAGTCAGCAGCCTTAGATATACTGGAGAGTATTTCCACTGAAGACTTTGAGCAGATAAAAACTGAGATGAATCTACATGAACCAGCAGATATATCCAATATGAATAGTTTTACATCACAGGCCAAAATTGGAAAAACAGGGACAAGTTGTGCTGGAAATCTTGTAACTCTAGCTATGGCAGTGTCTGAAGTTGAAAACACAGGATTCGGGGCTCCACCCACATGGCAGACATCGTCACTTCAAGAGTTTAATCCACATCAAAGACTTGATGGTTCAAGCAACCACTATATGACTTATGAACCATATTTGAGTTAAAATGTAAAACACTATACATAAAATTGTGACAGACACTACTTGTGCTAGAAGAGATGAGGTGAATTTTGCTGGTTTAAGATTCCACACCTGAAGATGTGTCAAACTTTTGTCATCAATATATTAATGCTCTAAAAGTGTTTTTGCACCATAAATATGCAGAGATATTTTTTCTTCAAAATCTAATTATTTAAATGTTACATGTATTATTGATATTATAACCTAAATGTATTCTTGTCCATTCTTTTTTTCTATTTTTTAAGCTGAACATGTACTTATCAATTATGATATTGTTTTGTACAATATATTTTTCATTGTTAAAAAAGTACATGTTTATCAATGAAACAGCATGATTGTCTTGACCGATTAATTAAACATATTTCATTTGCATGTAAATTGATAGATTCTAGTTTGTAGCAAATGTACATTTTTATCAAAATGTATAACTGAAAAAACTTAAAAATTGTGTGCAGAATGTAAGAAATATTTTGGTACAAAACATTACTTTGTTGAGCATTTTAGATGTTATTCAAATCTTAAATATGAATGTGAACTGAAGTTTGCATTAGTGTGTAATTAAAAAAAATGCCCTGAACATGATGAACTTTCATAAAAATATACAATTGGATATAATTACTAAGGGATTTAGATATAGTTCAAGCCTAAATTTACTTGTACTCCCAAATTGATTCCATTATGTGATGATTTTCTAAAACAATTCTGTATTACAATTAAATGTATAACCATGAACTGTGTTAGTCATAACTAGACATTTATATGAAACTAGTGATATGTTCAAGTCTTTTGATTTCATTCCCTGAGTCTTTAAATGTGTCACCATATGTTCAGAGCAACACAAGGGTTAAACTGAAACTAGAAACTGTATTCTCATTTCATATATAGCTAGCCAGATTTCTGTTCAACCTTCAAATATGCTTGTTAAAGGTTTCACAAACTAAAGTCATTCCTTTTTGAGGTCATAAACTGTTGTTGATTTCCCGAAAAGGACAATCTTTTCCGCAGTGCTGAACTGAAAACCTGTGAAGATCAATGCAGTAAAGTTCTGCTATTAAGACCACTCAATATAAAGACCACCTATTTTCAACCACAAACAGTTTATTTCAATATTACTGTGTTGCACTATAAGACTAATAAGACTATTATATTGGTCCTAGGGTCACTCGGGGCTTACAAGCAGAACTTCACTGTGATTTAAAGCAAGAGTGTCCATAAATGACGTTCAACTGTAGCTATCAGTTTTCTTGTTTCTGTTTCTACTGCTACTGTAGGTGGACATCTCTCTTTGGTTTATTTCAACCTTTGAATAACAGGCTACTGTTTTACTTAAGCACTTATGCATAATGTAAAGTTACCCAATCATTTTGGATCTTATTAACTTTAAAATTGTAAAGACTGCATTTAATACAATGAGAACAAAGTACCTGAAACTATACTTCTGTTGGATGTAATTAAGGACTTTGTATTTAATTCACGCCCTTAGTTTGTGCTTAAGTTTAAAATTTGTGCTAGTGCTTTAGTAAAACTATGCTGAACTTTATCAACTTTCATACATATATGGTGAAAAAAACAACAGTACAAGTTCTGCGTGTACATGGCTTTATTTCTGATATCTATCCAAATACAGTATTACAACATGTTTAAAACAACTATACACACAGTCAATAGAAGCAAATAAAATTCTGTTGGTGACAAGGTAGGAGTTAAGGAGGCAACAAACGCATGACACAATTTCTCCGCACAGATTATAAGACTTACAGGGCAATGTACTTTCATGTCTGTTGTTAAACTACAGATACAATCATTCATAGCTGTGGTAAACAAATCAATGCAATGACACAGATGTAACAAAGTCAACACCCAGGGCTTAGGTAAGGAAACAGTGATACACAATGGATAACATGGTTTCACTCTCAGACGTCCTATTCTCAATGAATAACCAAGGAGTAAATGCAAGAAGGTTCTATCTGCTTCTTTATTCAATAGCACATAGAATCCTCTCACTTTCACCCCATCCATACAGTGACGTCTCTTCACAAGTACAAGGGTTTTACATGACAGAAAGTTATACATCAAACTCAAGAACCTAAACTTCAATTTCTACGCATGAAAATTAAAACTGACAAAAGATTTACATGTATAACTAAGGCAACATATATGGAGGGAACACCCATCTTTAGTTTTGTTCTGATGATAATCTCTCCTTCATCCAGATCCTGCATAACTAAGAATCTTTACATGCAGTGAAAGCACAAATGTTGTATCTGTCATTCAAACAGTGACACATAAAACTTTTTCATTTTCACTCTTGAATACAATTTTACACTACAGAAAAACTTGTCAAATCAGGAACTTTGGATACACATAGAAGACAAAAAATTGACACCCGTCTTATAGAAATTCAGTAGTAATGCTTTATGTTTAACACAATAGTCCAGTTTAACAAAATCTATTGTAACATTGTATTCAACAAATAATGCTTGTTCTACAGAATTGATAAATATAGAAAAATCAACACTTTACAACACATATACCTCAGTATGTAGCTATAAATACTGTTAAATCAAATGACAACTTCACTAAAAACAGAAAATGCAGTTAACAGTAAGCATTAATGTGTGCCCAATCTTTGGCTAATGAGCAAGCTCATTTATTCTAGTAACGTACATTCATAAGAGATAGGTCTGGACTAGGTGGAGGAGTCAACAAAGTTTAAGAATGATTTTAAATACTTACAAAAGTTTTACAAGGTATTGTTTTTGTTGAGGTAGGGGGGATTGAAAACGCCATTTTGTCTGAGATCTTATCATGTTTGACCAGTTATGACTATGCGCTAATTTCTTCTTTTGTCTCTTGAGAAAGAAGCTCAAAATATGGAAACACCCTGTTGTTAAACCCAATATGTTTATTTCCAACCAAACTACTTAAAAACTCAACAGATCCTTACGCGCCTCAATGGGAACTAATGTATCTATTTATAACAACAGTGACCTGTGACCTATGAGGTAGGAGTGGACAAATAAATTTATACCCCGTAACAATATACCACTAACTAAAGTGATGGTGCACTAACCAAGTAAAAAAAAGTGTTGCCTGCATTTTTATATTTGTTTCAATGGAGTTTTCAATGTGACTGTTGGACTTATTTGAATGGTGGTAGAAAAAATGATATCCCAGTTAATGAAATATGTATCTAGTTCAAACAGTAAACAATGGTTAACTCTTCCGGTTTGTAATAATTCATATAAATTCAACATGATATGGATAGGGTACATCCGATATTTCAATTTCCTTTCAGTTGCATCTTAGCACATATAACCTTTCTAGTTTGCCTTAATCAAGCAACGTTTAAAAACTAACCCTACAATCAAAATAGTCTTTTACACTAAAACTCCTCAGTTACACATAATATAACATATCCAGAGAAAAATTAAACTGGTCTACGGCACACATATTAAATGAAATCAAAGACAAATTAAAACAGTATAATGCAAAATACAGAAAAAAACACAATGTTATGTTATAATGTTATAGACAAATATAAACACATCTAACCAATACCCATCAGTATAATTATGCACCATAAATAAAACATATTACGACATAAACATACACACAGACATTGTTACTGCTTCAGCTAGTAAAGTTTTCTACAACGAGTTTCTTTAAATGATTTTAAACTCTGAATGATCTGACTATTATATCGGACCGATCTTTCAGGAAACATATTTTGGGAGCAGCAATACTTAACATGAAGTTGAAAAAAATATTTGCTGAAGTATAGACGCAAATTAAAAATGTATGTATTTAACAAACAGATTTCCTCATGTTCAAGATAATAAAGTACAGAAAATCAACTAACAAAATCATTAAATTCTTCACAGTTACATACATGTATCGTTCATTCTTATTTGTTATCATACATTTAAAACATGCGGTATTAACATTGTATTTTTATACCAAAATGCAGCCATTCCCATGTATGAGCATAACTTTGAAGAGTGAAATTTCTATTTCAATACAGTTTATAGTGCAGTAACAAGACTATACTATAGGATCTTACATTAGAGAATAAATCAGGTTTAGGAAATGTTGGAGTAATAACCTTTCTATCAAATGAGTTTTTAGTGTGTATGGACTGCAAGTAGTTCATGTTTTTCCAAAATTTCTAGTTTTCCAGACTGGAGTTATATTAAACATGTGTAATATGAAGATAATTGTAATTGTTATATTACATTGACAACAAGGATAGTCATGTCATAAACAGTGTTCAGAAACTGGGACAAGTTACAGTCAGATGATAAAAGCCATGTTGGGTCATGGTGAAATATGTATAGCAGTTATATTATGTGAACAGAATAATTCACACATTATTATGCTCTGTGAATTCTTGATACCTTGTGTACGAACAAGTTGAAAAGACAACACTGATTTGCCCATTCTTAACCACTGTCTCTTTACTAGTTGAACATTATTCTCTCTTACATTTTGGTAGTTTAATATTTCACCCTATTTCTGTAACCTTACATATAAAATGAGACACATATGAACGATTATTGAGTGGGACTGTGGTGACTACATTTCTCTGTTTCCTACAGATAGTTTTGGTTTTAATAATACAGATAGTTTTGGTTTTATTAATACAGATAGTTTTGGTTTTATTAATACAAAGATGTAGAAACCCTTATGCTGCATATTTTCGTTGCTTTTCAGATGTATGCTTGTAATTGGAGAGTTATAAAACATGTATTTCACATTTTTCCATCTTTAGCACATACGTCCACATTTAGATCACTATCTATGTGTAAGTCTATACAAAAATTCTCAGCACACTTTACCCTACAGTCTGGATTTCCAATCAAAAATAGAGATAAAAATCTGGCTATATATATAAAGAATGAGTGTGGATCAGTTATAGACCTAGCATGTACAGTTCTACTCTAATCTCAACTATAAGTAATAAAGAAGAAATATAAAACAAATCTATGGATGGATACACATTAAAAATCAAAGTAATTCCTTTTACAGACATTTGCGAGTAACCTAAGTACTACAACTGTAAAATAGCCAAATTAAGTGCTGCAAAATGCTTCATTTATCTTTATAAAGCAATAAACAGAAGAAGACATACTATTTAAAGGTTATCAATTAAGTAAAAAGACATTCAAGAAACATAACAATAGGTACCTTTATACTGAGGCTGTTTTACTTTCAACATTTCTTGTTTAATTTCTATTGATGTTAAAGATAACAGTAAATAAACTTTTAGCACATGTTTGTAAATGGAGAAAAGTGAAACAAAGTAATACTTAAATACTTTAAGCACAACATAACAAGAATCATTGTTGGATAAATATAAACATCACAGCAAGTATTTGTTATAATTCACTGCAATTACTTTAAATGTCTTTCAAACTGGAATTGTCATGTTTAAGATGATATGCAACAACAAACTCATTAACAAGTTCATTAAATCAGATATTAAACAGCATATTACAAACATACAGATCGTCCATGTTAACAATACTGTGAGCACTTAACTTGCTAGAAGATCTAACCAGTAATGAATTTCAAGCACTTGACAATTTAAAGATTCCTTTGTACAGTTCAGTGATAGTAAAACAATGTAGTGAGATAAATACATTTAGTGTACATTTATATTAAGGCATAGTAAAATGTTCAAGACTGATATTTTCCAGTAGTGCCTTTTACAATGGATATTCCTCAAAGGCAGACATAACAGTGATAAACATAGAAAAGGTGAAATACTGGCAAATAAATGAATACTTCTACAAATAGCATTCATTATTCAACAAGCTCACAGCTATCTTAATCATCAGCAAATGTCCAACTTTGTCTAGTTATTTTCCTTTGCTGAATTGAAATGTTGCTGTCATCCAACAAGAGAAATATCAGAACTGTTGAAATATCATGAATTCTTATCAAGATATCCAGTGTATTTAAGTGAAAATAAACCCTTTAAAGAAAAGCTTCAGTTTGCATGACATGAATGTGAGTACTTGTATAGCTGATGCCTGCATTTTTAAATTTTCGAAGCAGGCCAAGCTGAAGTTTTGAGATATACCTTTTTGTTTTTGTTTTTACCATACCAAGTGCTGTGCAGGATGAGTAGATTTTGTAAATTTCGTGCCCTGAGTAGTTATAGAGCTGCAGTGTTAAAATGGGCGAAAAGGTGACTTAAGTACTCACAAGCAGTTGACACCTTTGTAACAGATGAATAGAATGTTTTTTTTTACCTTTTTGCATAGTTGAAATATATATGAAGACTGAAGAGTGTAACATAAAATTTAATTTATTTTGATCTCGATTAAAAATGACCATGGACTGTTAATGAAAAGGACTGAAAGTGCTGCATGTACACGTGTATGTTAGGAATAAAGATGTTACAGAACAATTAAATTCCAATAGCCGCCTGCATAAATGTCTTGCTTTAACCAACAACACAAACGGTTTTGTGAGTTTGGAAAGATTATAACATGAGCTTAACCCATTTAAACAAGACAAAACTGCATCAAATTTCGTAGAGGAAAATAGAAATGTAACATTGTTACACACTTTAGTGATATGTAGTGCTTTCTTTTATAATCTTTCCTGAACAATATCACCTTCAAGACAACGAGAGAATGATCTGTGCTTCGAGGGGAGAAAAACTTTCAATCATGTTAACACATTTTGCTAATTGTTCATTGAGTCACTGTGCATTAGAATTACTCTAGTTGCTAATGAGAAAAACACAATTTGAATGACGCTGATTAGTCCAATGTTTGAAGCCTTTTACAAGGGTAACTTAATTAACACTGGTAGATCTAAACAAGTCTTAAACAAGATAGCAGCAAGTGATCAGTAGAAAGTTACAGTCATTGGTACATGTACACAACAATCACACTATGGTATACTATAATATATATATTATGAAAAATAAAATGTCACACTGATTATATATAAATGTACTATAATACAAATTGTTTATTTTCCTTCCCTGTAAAAATCAAAAGTGTTTAAAACTGAGTCTTGAACTCAGTCAAGCATGTAGAATAACATTTCTAAGGTTTGAAAGAGATAAGTGGTGAAACAATACAGAAGCAGGTAGAACTTTTTTGTTTTCACTTTTTTTTTAATGTTTCAATGTATTGTTTTTGTTGCTGTGAGGAAACTGTCGATATATCTTAGTTTATCACATGGTATCTTCTCCTTGCTTAAGTTAAGTCTCTCCCCCTTTCAACTTCTTTATACCATTCTTGAGCGAACACGCAACCTTGTATACTAGTAAGCAATTGAAGGAACAGTTCTTGTGAAGGTTAAGTTTCAACAATATATCTCCACTCTCCACAGTCAGGACAATAATTTAGGAGACGGCCTACATGTCTATCTTCAAGACTATATTATATTGCTACACCTAGTTGTTGAGTTGTCATCATGTGCTTGAGTTTTCAATTCCAAACAGATCCAACAGCCTCTTTGCCTCCCTGTGGCCCGTCAACAGAGCTCCGTGCGTCGTAGAGTAAAACGATGGATGAGTGGCCTCCCCTGCAAACTGTATCACAGGCTGAAAATAGATAAAGAAGTCAAATGATGAAACAGGTTAATTGACATCTTGTTCACAAAGACCTTTTTCATAACCTACATTTATATTTGTCTAAAGATAAACTGAACTCATTTTCATGTTCTAGTTTAATACAGTAATAAATGTCAAAACCATGCTATCAGTTTAATTTACTAGTATTTACATATAAAATACCATTCATCAACAGTCACTCTGCTTGACTCCTTTCACTGTCCAAAAGTTAGAGTTACCTCCCTTGACACTGTTATCCTGAATTTGGAACAGTGGAAAGTTTTGGGTTATATAAATTGAGGAATGTTGCCTTTTTCTTGCCAAACAAAATACAGGTTTCATAATACCCTACAAGGACAGAGCAAGACAGTCCAACAGGTGGGGTACTCTTGGACCAGCCAGAAGGTGAACCTGTTTTCTCACCACTAGTTCTTGTTTTCTTCTAGGGGTATGTTCGATGTTCATGGAAAGCGGACTAAACCCAGGCCCATTTGATGTTGTAAATGTCATTAGTGTTCATGAGACTTTAATAAATTGTTGCTCTATCATCAACCCAGTATACAAGTAGCAATAAGAATCTATATTCAGGTAACAATGTCTACCATGTTTCATCTTGAGAAAAACAAACACTAACTAGCATTACACGAGAGGCTAAGTTTGTCCATTAACGTTGTACAGTAACCATGGCAATGACTTATCCATTCCATACTATATGTTAATTATGTCTTGTTTATATTATCATTGACCATACATTGACTTCTTACCGCAGAAAAACAGCTCTAATAATAGCACATTGATTGAATTGAAAACTGCTTTCATGAGAATAACAAACTTAGTAGATACCGTTACATTTTCTAAGTTTAGATTTCACTGCTTTTTACACCATATCATAATAAAACCATACTTTACTCCCCTTCTATCTCTCGAGTAATCAGAGAAAACTAGATCTGAGAATGCACGAGATTCACATGCCAAAACCGACGTAATCAAACATAGCTTCAAAGAATGTCTCGTTTGCATTGCATGTTAGTTCTGTGTTTTTTCAGTTCTCAACTTTTTTCTACTCCATTCCAACATTATCACTGAGCACGTTACCAACAGAATCTGCACTTTTTCTTAGAGACACTCGCTGTCTATCCTTGAAAACCTTGAAAGAGTAAATTGAGCAGTGAAAGTGATATGATTCTAAGTGCTATTGCATCAAGAAGCAGATGCAACCCTTTAGCTATAATCCCTCAAAATACATTCTATGACGACCAAATCAATGCTGTTGCACGTATCTGCTTATGCCTGCCTCAGTTCTATACATTTACCTCAGACACAATCATTCACTAGGATCATCATATATTTAAACTCTTGCTGTGTTCTTACTTGTTAGTCCATTAAGTTGTTTCTTTATAACAGTTTTCCACTTAAACCTTAAGGTACATCTATATGCAAAAATCAAAACCAGGCATAATTGTTAGAACGTCCATAGACCATTGATTTCTTAGCCTTTGTGCAAATGATCATATTGGTAGTAACACGGACAGCAAACAGACCAAGGTTAATGAAACAATGATCATATTGGTAGTAACACGGACAGACGAACAGACCAAGGTTAATGAAACAATGATTATATTGGTAGTAACACAGGAGACCAAGGTTAATGAAACAATGATCATATTGGTAGTAACACAGACAGACCAAGGTTAATGAAACAATGATCATATTGGTAGTAACACAGACAGACCAAGGTTAATGAAACAATGATCATATTGGTAGTAACACAGACAGACCAAGGTTAATGAAACAATGAT
>ENA-OREC01000139-OREC01000139.1-marine-metagenome-genome-assembly--contig:-NODE-139-length-20532-cov-13.268590_pt1 | contig 20532 bp, 10 predicted proteins | sample MGYA00248626_ERZ508543 | MGnify/ENA primary metagenome ERZ508543 (study PRJEB26211, sample SAMN05518279) | marine metagenome | isolation source: Puget Sound, Washington, USA | host: Bankia setacea...
GGTGATATTGCTACTTCTGACTTGTTTGAATTAGTACATTGAAACTAATGACGGTGATATTGCTACTTCTGACTTGTTTGAATTAGTACATTGAAACTAATGACGGTGATATTGCTATTTCTGACTTGTTTGAATTAGTACATTTAAACTAATGACGGTGATATTGCTACTTCTGACGGTGATATTGCTACTTCTGACTATATAATGAGGTATAAATGACAGTGGCGAACCATTTGTTTAACAGAGATTGTCAGAGTATAGACACGGATACAGTTGATGCAACTTTTAAGTCATGGTTGTTCAATGTTGCGCTGCACGTGTTTTGTGTTTGGTTAGTATAGCATAAGTTTTGACATATGTCCTTAAATTGAACGAAGCCATTTTCACCTAAAAACACGTTAAACCCGGACATAATCAACACGGGTCATCGTGGGAAGTTTCACTGTGGTCGAGTGTTTATACTGAAGTGTTATCTTTTCTTACATGTTTAAGCCTAGAGTGACCTTCCTAGTTTGCGCCCTACACTACAATGCGGTCAGGTTTGTTAATTCTAAAAGACCGACGAGTATTAAACCGTGCATTTAAAGACAATCCCACATTCAGACACCAATCCAGTCGGGTACTGAAATTCGACCCACGTTACATAGACACTAATACTTACGACATGTTATATAACATGTATAGACACATTGGTCATCGTCTACGGAAATAACCGAGTTAAAGTTCCGGAAATTAATTATAGTTTGAGCGTTCTTTTAAATAATGTAGATATTCAGCCGCCAACACAAAGTCTGCACATTGTATTGAATTTATGCAGCCTAAGTTAAGATTAAAACAGAATATACATCAGAAAAGTTTCTTTCAAGCAATAATGTAACATCCTAGACATATCCCATTGAACACAATCGAAAGCTGAAGTATCGTTGAAATGTACAATATTATAATCCGTTTGTCAATATGTAAACATTTCACAAATATATCTTTATGTATGTTTTCCGTCCATTAGTGGAATTTTACCGTAAGCTAACATTGGAAATCTAGAACAAGGCTAGCCGGGTCTGGTCACTTTATGGTCAGTCTGTCCTGCCACGGTAGCAGGCTGACACGTTTTTTCTCTAGGGAAAACTCTCTTTATACGGTGACAAGGATTTTTATACACCCTACGGTTAGTTAGTTTTTAAAGTTTTGTTTGATGTTGTAAATAATGAAATACATGCAAAACGTAGGAAGGGGTTCGTGGGTTAGTGTTTTTTTGTGTTGTGGAGAATTATGTTGTGCTTTTTTTCTCACATCGTAAAGTTGAATTGAATGTGAACAATCAACATACACAAAATGTATTCATGCGCGGCTAGCTTGAAAAAGGACTAAACTCAATAACATTAATCCCACGTGTTTTTAACAATGATCTTTTACAATAGTTAAATGGTTTGTGTTGCTGTCCGTGCACAGTTGGTTGTACATCTTGACACATTTTCACACAACTCAGATGGAATCGTTATCGTAACAGTTATACGGAAGCGTTACACTCGCGTGTTTTCGGACAGAATGTGTAATTAGGAGGTTGTACGTAACAGTTATACGGATGCGTTACACTCGCGTGGTTTCGGACAGAATGTGTAATTAGGAGGTTGTACGTAACAGTTATACGGATGCGTTACACTCGCGTGGTTTCGGACAGAATGTGTAATTAGGAGGTTGTACGTAACAGTTATACGGATGCGTTACACTCGCGTGGTTTCGGGTAGAATGTGTAATTAGGAGGTTGTACGTAACAGTTATACGGATGCGTTACACTCGCGTGGTTTCGTACAGAATGTGTAATTAGGAGGTTGTACGTGAGGATTGAAGTTGATAAAACGTGTGCGATAAATTACTAATTGTAAACGATTCAATTCAAGGTCATGCTACGAGTTATCGTAACTTGACACACATTACACATATACGGGTTCTCTAATGACTCATAGAAACACGTTGTATTCCAAGTCAGTGGGTGTCTGTGCAAAATTCTGCCCCACATTTGAGCTTAACTGATCTAAAAAAATACAAATATGCACGTACTCTCGCTTTACAAGAGCTTCAGCAAACAATATGTTCGCTTTACTCGACACATTGCCCTATATATATAGATATATAGATATATAGATACATATATATAGATATTAACAAATCAACATTGAATCATTTTTATAAACATTGGCAGGAAGTACAGCTGCACAAAGGTACTTGAACAGAAGATAATAATGTGCGTGTTTGTTCGGGGACGAATGAGGTTTTCATACAGATAGATGAGCATGGTTTTATGTACAAGATGTCGAGATATGTAGTATACACCAATGTATGTCTTTAAAAGAGAAAGTCTTCACATATGAGTTTACATTTTAAAGTAAAGTTACTTGTTTATTTATTGTGTACGTAAAACGTTTATGGAAATATACTACATATGTACAGAACTTATGAGAAATAAGCATTCTCGGAGAAATAGTTGACAAATATATGTTGACCTATGATCTCATTTTAGAATGTCTATAATATGTGAGGAAATCTTTGACGTTGTACCTTTTGGAATGACATCTATTATATGGGTAATTGAATCGATATCGAGTCTATGAAACAATGTTTGCTTACGAAAACAATTCTGAGGTCCCGTAAAGTTGTCTTATTAAAACAATAGGATGGTCTAATGGAAACAAATATGGTTGTTTTGAAGTGATAGCGTGCAATAGCAATATGGAGATTATAACAGTTGGCTTTATGGATACAAAATGGAGTTTATGTAACCATGGAGCTATATAAACACATAGGGAGGTCGTGACACCCTGGCGTTCGGAAACTATACGAAGGCTTTGTAACATACGATTTTATGAATACAAAATGAAGTTCATGTTACCATGTGCCTTTGCAAAACGGTAGGGAGGTCATGCAATCTTTGACATACGGAAACAATGTGGGATTATGGAAACAATCTTTAAGTCACGACCTCTACCAAAAGATGGTTTAACCAATATCATAACATACCCTATCTAGAGAGCCATCTAGTTTACCATTGTAATGTGAACACCTTTAGATGAGAGTGAACTTATTTGTTATTTGAGGTGGCGTAAGCTTATTATATGGCAACTATTGACCTATTGAAAACCTGGAAAACGGTCTCCAACCACGACCTCTCAATCGTTAGTAATAGCTAGGTCTTCACAATCAACTTTGTTGCATGAGTGTAACGTTTCATTTCGTTGTTTCAGTAGATCATGTCACCTTTTTGGGTTATGTTCGCTTCTTCCCATGGCATTTGATTCCTCGACTAAAATGTGCGCTACTATGTTTGTTAATATGCCTGTTTTGCACTTTGAATGACATGTCGGGTGATTAGAATTATGCACTTCTGCATGCGTTAAAAAGTTATACAGCAGATAAAGGACGCGTCGGTAGTGTACCACGTGATCAGTAGAGGTAAGTACAAATAAAGCATGCAACGATGTCACCATCAAGGCCACCCGGAACCAATATGTCGAGTACACTAGAATAATCGATTTAGGTATTAAAGAGGAGTGTGCAACTGAGCTCCAGCTGAATGAATGATTGAAATAATGAAACATGCAATAATACTAAAAATGATAAACGAATAAATGACATACATCGGCTAAAAACTGGAGCAGGAAGTGCATACGTTATCAGTCTGTTTAAAGTACTTGTGTGAAAACGACATTGAGACCTTGATGCATGTGTTTACACTTATAAATGTGTTTAATACCTTGCAGTAGGCCCTCATAACATGGTTGAGATGACATACTTGTTTTAATTTCGCCAATAAACATTTCCACGAATATCTAATCTACAATCCCTTATCGATTCCTTGACATTGAACTTCGACAATGTTTAAACCCACCCGGATGGCTCGTTTGGGAGAATACCCAATTGCAATGGAAGTAATGCACCCGGGGTATCCGATGTTTCTGTCTGACCGAACGAAAGAAACACCACGATACAACAGTGTCCGTGGGTCTTCTATTGTACGGATCACAGTCACAGGACAACCGAGTGCGATGTATGAATGAAATTGCAGTTTGCTACTTCTGTGGTATGTCATTCGTGGACCTATTTACACCTGAAAAAAACACACCTAAACATAAAATCTTAACCTCTTCTCACCGCTTTCGATTGACCTTGACACTGTTAAAACCGGACCAGGTCATAGGAAAGGCTGTAGCCACCCCGTTTCCTCACTTTGTCGTATTTGTAAATGTACACGGATCATCAACATTTTGGATCAGTTACAATGCTCGGTGAGGCTTTAAAACTGAAATTGGAGTATCCGCCTTTAATCACGTGTATGTTGGCGAATGTACCAAATACTGTTCTAAATTATGACCGTTTTGTTGGAAGTCCAAAGGAGAGGATATCAACAATAGATATATGTTTAATAATAAATGTTTCGCAAGAATGAGCCGTCGGGTATTTCCCCCTGTTGTATTACCTAATTTTAACACACGTGTTGCTTGCAGGATTTTCTCCAAGGTTGTGTCAACAACTGAGCTCTTAACAATGAGTAAGAAATGAGAACACACATGTACTACCGGTTAATTAGAGAGTTTTCTCTTCGCTTTAGAAAACTTTTGCCAATATTGAGGGGTTTCTTGAATTGGTCTCCAAATCTGTCCAAGGTCACACAAACCCCTTTTCTGAACCGTTAACCTTAGACCGTGCAGTATAAAGCTCACGGAGGCCTCTGATTGGTTGTAAAGCTTCACTGGTTTATTCGTTCTCCTCAACTGCTCTATAAATATATACGAATTGATTGCACACGCACAGTTAGTAACTACAGTGAACGTATAACAGGTTGGTGGAGTTTTTTTATGAATGATTTGCTTGTAGTTTGTTTATGTTTGTGTGTGTGTTTGTGACATGAGTTGTAGTGACATGTATTGCTGGGATCGAACTGACACTTTTGCGTTTTGATGATATTGATGATCGATTTTTTTGGAAGCATAGTCAATTACGTGTGCATCCAGATAGTTCTGTTACGCAAGCACATAGTCTGGAATTGCATAACGTGTTTTGTCAGAAAATTAATGAAAGGGCGAGGTGGTTATAAATTTTAATTGAGTTAAACATTTTACCTGTGTTGTAGTGCTACTGGGTGGTTGTTCTAGTTACTGTTAGACTATATGGTATACATGACCGCTAAGTACTTAGTGTATACGTCTTTTAATGCTGTTGTTAGTAGGAAATGACCATACTGTTGTTATTCAATACTGCATGAACAACTGTTATTATATAAAGTTGCATGTAATATGAGTAAGTTGTATATTAACACTTAACATATGAGGTGACGGAAGAAGCGTAGTTCAAATACCAGTGATATCAGTTACGTGTATGCCTCTGAGATTGCAATATATGTGATGGTCTAACGCATCAATCAACTATCAATAAATAAAAGAAAAGCAATGAGTATGAAACAAGACAATTGCAAGACTTAACAAGTAGGAGTAATAACACTGACGTATTCATGAGATTAGGTATGCTTATGTGTCACAACGGCGTCCAAATCATCAAACAAAACACATAATCAGAACATGTCTACTCGTTGTCATGGTTACGATGTATTCCACATGACAATCATATGGCTTGGTGACAGTGTCGTTGTTATGTCTGCTCTTATTGCAATAATGACCTATCTATGTGTGATGAAAATATGGATTGCTGGATTGTAGTTTCAAGTTAAATGACGTCAATTTTCAAGACTGACTGTAATTATCTGCTGCAAAAGCCATGAAAACGAAGCACTAAACGTTGTGAAGGCTTGACTTGTGTGTCATCGTATTCACTCTAGCATCGCCTTGTACCATTCTCGCTGTGTAGCGTTATCGTTTCATTGTTATTTTAATAGAAATATGCAACGAAGAGTTAAACTTGTGACGAACGAGTCATTTTTTTAAGAAACAAGAATTAGCTACTAGAATCGAGCAGGGTTTTATTTGCTGTTGTTTGACATATAACTGTTGTTATGATTGAACTTACTGATTGTTTGTTGCGGAAATCATTGTTAAGAAAACTTGCTCACTGGAGTGAATTATTGTTTAATTGTTTGCCATGCATTTGAAATGGTATATAACAAAGAACAAATGTACATGGAAACATGTAAATCGACGAATACTAGGGATCCTGCATGTAAGAGAAGTAAGGGCAGGGTACATTTTATGTATATTCAATCATTTCGACAGTGGTCATTTTGTTTCTATGATGAGAACAAACGAGAAATAAAACGAACACGTACTTATTTAACAATGACATCAACTATAGCAGCAACAGTAGTAAAGACAACAACAACAACATCAGCAGCTTCAGCGACAACAACATTATAAAAGCAACATGACGAACAACAGCGTCAGCATCACGATCATCACCGTCATTATAATCATTGTTAACAATAAATACAACAACAACAACATCAACGACAACAATACATGCAACAACAACAACACCAATACTAACAACGACACCATCATCAGCAAAACAATCTTCAAAACAAGAGCAACATTAACCAAAACATCATCATCAACAACACCATCGCCAATAACCATCCGTTCATAAAATCGCAGAAGAGATAACTTACTGGTAAATTATCCACAATGGGTTAGCGTCAATGACATGGGTGGTGTTCGCACCAAAGTCTGCTAATTATCTTCAAGCAGACGACAGGCGTTGTCATGGCAATTATCGACTGGCAACTACGCGTACAGTGAATTCAACTTTCAACTTCACTTAATTGCCCTTAAAGGTTCGCAACAGGACCAGCGAAGTACATGGAGAGGTATAATTGCTTACTAGTATCGTGTTGGCATGTCGAAATAAAACTATTGGTTGAACTAATTAAACGAGTATAGTGAAACTCAGGAGTATCAGGAGACCGATGACTCCGATAACAAAACAGCTGACCTAAAACCGTTAACGTAACGTAGTAGTGTGCGCGTCGGACTTGTAATCGGTGGGTTGCTCGTCAGGTATGAATCGAATCTCACCAAGACCTCTATTCTGTCATAGACAAGCCACTTTACAGTACGCTATACGCGCAGTACTGGTTGATTCCAGGAGAAAAATCGAGCGTTATTTAATAAGACGGATTGCTATCGATCGGAGTCGAACTATAAAAAAGGTATACTCTAAAGAGATACAACGTACTGAAACATCTAGAACCCGGAAATTGATAATTACGCACACACACACATGCCTGTTGGTATAATATTGTGCAGAAATCCGCGGTTTTTAACCTACATGTACCGTTTACATACGATACACATGGGACACGATATGACTGTCATAATTATATGCGTTCTTTTTCAGTAAATGCAACCTATACAATCTATATGATGCAACCACCGTAAGTTCATTTTGTGACAGTTCAAATTAACCAAACAGAACCGTTCGGGAAGTAAACACAATCGGACCTCCTCGGATACCTATTCTATGGACGACCGTAAATTATACGGAATTTACCGAGACAGTTCCGATTGGAATAAACGGTAACGTCGTCACCCCAAAGTGAGCGGAAAACGCATCGCACGGGAATAAAGCACACATGGAAAGCATAACGTAACGTTATACCAATCTCCTACGCAGTAACTCCCTTGACGAATAGATCTCTGCCAACGTCTTACGGTTTTACAAGATTCTTGTAAAATGCACTTGTGTTCTAGATTTTGTTTTTATAGGCTATTTTACTTTTTGTATATATCTTAAGTTGTGACATAAATTTCAATATTAGTATTTGAGGTGAAAATACTGTTTGAAATCGGCAACATATACATACAGGAACTATATAGTTGTGTACCTATTCTAAGTAATTTGGTATTTGTATTCATCCGATAAAATAAAACCATTCTTCAGATTATTTTTAAGATAATGACAAGAACATCGTGTTTAGGGACTGCCAAATGTATTTTTAAAATCTTTATTTGAGAAGAAAGTAGATCCTTTTGTTTTCTTCCGTCATTTTGTTGAACTGCCTGCAAAATAATCAACCGTTATTGGACTACTTTTGAGACATTAGCAGAGATTGAGAGAGATTGCAAAGAGCGACAAATCTGCATGAGAGATTGACGTTACACGTGAGGCTCTAAATGTACCTAACCGCAGAACGTAGCAGCCTGTAATTTAAGTAGCAACAGATAAAGGACAAATAAGCGAAATGAGTGCAGATTTACGCAACAAATCGTCACCTGATATAGGACTAAATGTAACTGGCTTGGATATTACTTCACACACTGTTCAAGTAATGTCACACTGAGTTAGGTAGTTCAAGGGAAAGCATTCAAAAGTAATGTCACACATAGTTAGGTAGTTCAAGGGAAAGCATTCAAAAGTAAGTCACATAGTTCATACGTGACGATTCGGGCATAGCTCTGTAATGTGTTTACTTTTCTGCATGGGTGTTTGTAAATACTGTAGTGTTGTTAGAAACGGCAAACAATATAGGACATTTTAATGAGCACATGTATATATTGTTAAACTTTCAAGACTGTCATGCAACGAGAACGTGTTTTAAAGGATTACGTGTCCACCATGTTCTAGATTTTCAATAGTTTGCAAGTCAAGCTGTTATTGTTGTATTGTGTAAATTGTATACATTATAATCTCAGTTGCCAATGTTTTATTACGATTTGCCGCTTAACATTAACTGACCCTTTAATGAATTATACACCTATTAAAAAAATATTCATTGTAATATAGATAACTTGTTTGACCTCGTTCATGCATTTAGTAACCAAACAACAACTTTTTTTTGAAAATCCAGAGATCAAGTTGCCAAATAACGAAATGCACGAACGTGGTCTGAAATGCCACACCAAGCAATCAGACATCACTCACAGACCAGTGTACAATGTACCTTTTTAAGAAACCATTGCCGTTAGTTCATTTCGATTTACGTTTCAACCTTGAATAGTTAAACTTTTTCTAACAACATTACCGACTGATCGCGTGCGTACACACGTGTGAACAAGTAAGAAGTTCATAAAAAGAGACGATTGTGGTATAAATGGTGACGTGCCATCAACACTGTGTTATGGGTACTGTATTATACAGGATTAAATACCCGCTCGAAAATGCTACAGTCATCATACAATAGTAGGTACAACCTGATTTACTGCATGTGTACTTTAAGGAAGTTAATATATTGAGTATGACGCGTTCACATACCGGTTTATGGGTAGGTAGCCAATAGAAGGAGATATGTAAGTTCTGCGATAATCCAATTTATTTAAGAATTAACCGGTGCATCTTCTTTAACTCTTCACGTTTAGATTTTCACATACCAAAAGGAAAACGTTGCGCTTTACATGATGTATTTATAAGAGGTATACGTGAGTAATGTTGGACATACCCAAAGGACACGGTAGCAATCAACATCGTGTATTTATAAGAGCTTTAAGTGAGTAGTTTCACGTACCAAAAGGAAAACGTTGCACTCTATATCGCGTATTTATAAGAGCTTTAACAATAAGTTTACGAGTAAAGTTTCACGTACCAAAGGGACACAGTGGTCCTCTACATAGTGTATTTATAAGAGCTTTAAGTGAGTAAAGTTTCACATACCAAAAGGATAACGTTGCATTTGGTTTTGACGACATTTTACGGCGGGGTTAATTTGACATTTAAGCGAATTTTTGCGTATAAAGTTTCACATACCCAAAGGTTAACGTTTGTTTCCTGCCTTTGCAAAATATTTTATTTTTAGATGTTCAAACGCAAAAGTATTAGTTTAGAAGTAATTTGAAGAGAGAAATGAGAAATATCACTCACATATTGCACTAATACAAATCTATTGACCGACTTCTACTAGGGCGAAACTGTGTAATCTATTTCACTTATCACCTATTTCATTAATTGTTTAACTAAACAGCTTTAAAGGTGCAGTTATGTTTGAAAGTACATTCTACATTTGTTTCATATGACAGATGGCTTAAGCGTTTTTGTTTGCAGTGGTAAATAGGGGAGTATACGTGACTAGAACAGTTAAAAGGTGTCGCACCAAGTAAGATTATATAGACTAAAAAATAAATCTAAAAGTAACATTAAAACCATACAACTAATCAAAGTCTCTTAAATCAACGATACTTTGAAAACAAGCGTACAGAAATTTAGCATTTTTTTTACAAACATAAACAATGATATAAATGTCAATATAAATGTCTTGAATAGGGGAACCTGTACCTGTCTCCCTTGTGGTTTCTATGTTTGGTCATTGCATTATCCTCCATTTTGTTTAAGTTGAAATAGCATAGCATTGAGTTAACTCCCTTTGTTTTCTATATTTTCAGTAGCCTGGTCTGATCATCAGCCACTCTAATAGTCGAGATGTTGCCTAAGTCCCTGACGGGCGACCTGACCTTCGAGTCCCTGAGACCTCTGGACCTCTCAAGATGTAACAAAAAGTAAGTGTAAATCAATTTGAAACAGCCCTTGATTAGGAACACCCTTGAATACTCTAAAGGACAAAAATCGTGTAAGAAAGACAGCTTCCGATAAAACTTTGTAAGAATTAACTATCCGAAATAAGAATATGTATTAACATACGTTGTATCAAAACGCATAAATTTGATATTTTCTTTTCATCATTTGATTTATAAATGCTACAACTGTTTTTAAATCTACAATACCCGGTATGTATACACTTTGGTACCATCAACCATTGTTGAACACCTCATTGTATCATTGGCGTAAGCAGCATTTGTTAGTTCGTAATTGTAGCAGAGTTCTTGAATACCATCTTTGTCAAGAGTTAAGCATATTACAATATGTGTTAGTTCATATGTCTACATACCCAGAGGTTCGACTGTCTATTTGTATAATGTAGTATTGCAATCTCCAAATGAAAATTAACAAAATAAATAAACAAACGAATTCAAACCTAACACTAAACCTAAAGATGCACAAAGGTCAACAGTTGATCATGTTTGTGTTGTTTATTAATTATAAACTAGGTGTTGTTCTCGGAGGCGTATATCAGTAAATACGTGCTAATGATAGTGCTCTTTTGTAAATATGATTCGTTTAACGTATTTACGTAAGTAATATTTTTGTGAGTCAACAGTCCATAAAGTGAAGCAATGTCCATAGGTATGAATATAAAAAATGAAAAACAGTTAACTGGTATTAAGTTCCGGTAAAAAATAATAAAGAACATGTATATGTGGTTACCAATGCAATTTATGTGCATTTAACAAAATGACGTAACCAACTATGTAGTTGTAAATATGTGACATGGTAAATAGGATGTGTATACTTGCATGACTATATATATATATATATATATATATATATATATATATATATATATATATATATATATATATTAAGGTTAAATGAAACTCCATGTGTTTGTCGTTGACAGAAATCCGTGTTCTTTTATAATATACATGGAGAGTAGTATAGTCCATTGTATGGTTGTATGTTTTTTGTTTATTTCACTTGATTATGCACTTTAACATTTCGTTTCAGAGAAATTCGGGCCTACTTTGAGAACAGTTACGATCTAAATGAAAGTCTCTTCACTTCCTTGAATGGTAGGTACACGTTAAACAAGCTTTAACAAAACAGACACACTTTGAGTTAGTTGTTTGTTGTTTAGGCACGAATATAACTATTTAAATGTTACGAATATGTATACTTTGCTGAACTTGATTGTCACACTGACAAGGTGGAGGTGGTCGTTGTATTGAGGTGTTTTTTTATGTTGAATGATTGCATTTCAGATGACGCCGCGTTCTACACGTGTCCAGACAGATTACGCCTACCGTTGATCTTCTATTACGCCCACACCTCCGTCGTTTATGTCAACAAACTTATATTGGCTGGTCTTCTCAAGGTATAATGAAATACATAGATAAATAATAACACACAAACACAGCATTACACGATAATGGGTAAAGCAGGTGAATAGTATACCTTAAATACAGCAATAAATGGTCTGTTTTAGACTTCCACTTCCAAGTAAAACATTGGTCAAGTGAGACACGAACGTTGCCTTCATAAACTAAGGTTGAGGGTTCGATCTGTATGTTTTGCATTAAACCTTTTTTAAATATTTGTTATTTATAATTATATCGTCAACATGTTATATTTAAATGGCTTAACACATTTGTTTGGTAATTGGCGAATTGTTTACATACACACATGATAAGGAACAACGAGTTGATGTACTTGTTTAACACTGTACATCAACAATGACTGTTAAATAGACCATTAAGTGAGTTAGGTGCATATCATCTATATACATGCTAAAGTACTAATGTAAAAAAACTAACATCGTAGCGATATTACACGTTTGACTCAGTTTCTCTTTACTTTTTCTGGAATTGTGCACGCCTATGTTATAGACCTTGAGCTGACTATAGACCCTGCTCCCTGTTAATTCACATATATATTTAAAAGTATACAGAAAGTGCCACATCTGTTCTATCGATACGCCTATTAATCAACACCATTTTAGTTCTGTAAATGCTTCAAATAAGCTGCATTTCATGAAATTCAAAATATTGATTATTAACACAGGCCATTTCATCGTAATTAACTGACATGTTATGTTATATACAGGAATTAACTTAATATCCTTAACTTAGTGGAAATATAAAACACACATGCCTATTTGTCCTTTGGGGTACCATACTATCAAAATTAATATGTAATATATTGGACAGTGATAACTTTGCATTCAATCAGACAAATGTAGAACGCATTCGAGAGTTAGATTCAATTTGATTAATTAGTTTACCTTTTCCAGTAGTATTTAGTTGGAATAAACATGCAACATGACGTATTTTCTTGAAGGTAGTCATTTATCATACCCGGAGTTGAACAATTGTTTTTTCCCAGAAGACATAATTATTATTTCAGGACACATATAGTGTAGAATATGTATACAATGATATGTGTCAAAAATCCTGAATAGCTTAGTAAATAGTTTGAGTATTTGGCAGTCAGAACATGGCAATAAGTCAATGAAAAAGACCCTGTAAAGTACAAGACTGTTCGACAATTGTTAATTTCTGACCTAGAAACAAGAAGAAACTAAAGAGAGGATACTTCTCCATCTTCAGCACATCAGCAAAATTAAGCCTAACTCACAATCATCTGTTTGAGTAACAGCAAAGTTTAGATAAATGTACCATATGTAATGTCCAGAGTTTGAGATAACGGGTAACAATATTTATGTTTTAAAAGATTGATGTGTTTATATTTAGCTGACTTAATATACAAATACAGTTGTTGACATCATTGTTGGACTAATATACATAATTTGTCTGACCTCTTTGCATGAAACATCTACTAGCTAGATGCTACACTGAGCTCATACACTAGTATTACTTGGAATCAGTTATTAGACTTCCATCATTCCAGTTAGACAAAATGATTGCAATATATGTTACTCACATTTCTGATTAACTTGAACCAATTTAAGTTGTTTGTTATGGACAAATAGGCACATATGTACGAGTACATGTATTGTTTATGATAAATTATGCAAAATACATCACGTATTTCAAAGAGAGTATATTACCAAATTGATCACACACTTTCCTGTACAATTCAATTATGTTAAGATAATGAAAAATCATTACTTATAATCATACTTATAGTAAATACCCATGTGCATAACTGGAATGAGATGCCCCAAAAAAGCCAAATATGAGGAAACTGTTCACTACTTGACCACAGGGTGATCTTGAAATGGTCGTAGTTGGGTTAGTCAAGTACAAGTATTAAAGAAATTATAGTACAAACTGTTTCAATACTGGTATAGTGTACTTATGTACCTCTTTAAATGTATTTATTTCATTAATTTGTCAACAGCTTCATAGTATAGGATATACGCAGGACTGTTAATTAAAAAAAGCAACAACAATGATTTAATTGAAATATTGATATTTTAAATGAATGAATGTGCCTCAATATGAAATGCTAGGTAATAAACCCGGTTACGTAAAAATACGAAACATCGTGTAGAATTTTAGTTTTCCGTTCAACTACTTTGTTTTAGTTTTCAGAGAATATATAGACATGCAACACTACAACATTAGTGTCATTTTAACAGTGAAAAATGTATTTAAAAGTACGAGAATTAGTAAAATAGCATATGTGAAAGGAGTAGCGAATAGACATGTAATTTCAAATTATATGCATATTGGCCATACAAGATATACTAGTACCCTAGTAAATATAAAGATTCAATATGTACATGATTTTATCAGTCCTACATTTTATAAAAATAAAATAGAAAATATTTTATTATAACACTGTTTGCCCAGGAAAGTTTTTGTGGTGTTTTTCGTCAATGGTAACGTATTTTCTCTCAGTATATACTAAATAAGGCTACATTTTACACACAGGTACTATTTTGCTGTTTAAAGTGTTCTTTGGCAACATCTTAATTGTTTTTTTAAAACTGTAATGCAAAAGAACAGAAATTAGAAGTTTTATATTCAAAGTCAAAATTAACTGCTTAATTAAAAAAAGACCTTATAAAACTAATAAAAATCACGTTTTATCCGGAAAAACTCATACTTTTCACATGCATATGTTTCTTATACTACTGATTTACCATTTAATTAATGTATTTTTTGATTTTCCAGGAACCTACTCTAGAAAATATACAGTTCTTATAAAACATTTTTTAATGGTAACGTATTTTTTGGCACTTTAAACATAAGAAAATTGCATAACAATTATGTCAAAGTACTTTTTTCATGCAGGTTAAAACCTAAATTTGATTAAAATACCAATTTGTTGGATAATATCTAACTTTTATTCGAACAAATTAGAACATTATCTAATTTGTGGTACAGTTGTCCATTTTAAAAAAGGAGTAGCTTTCTATGTTGAAAAAAATCAAGTATCTAAAGATAAATACAAACAATCTATATATCATTGGAATCGTTATACTTTATAGTATTTGAAAATCACTTTGACTATCCATTATTACTAAACAATTTGTGGTAAAACACACTTTTCTGTGTCAAAAAGTACTTATTTAGAGTAACGTAGGTTCATGTCGTCTATTACATACGTACGATTTATATTTATTTACAAAACTTATTTTTTCTTCTTAATTAGTCATTTTCCTGAAAAGTAACACAAAAGAACATCATATATTTAATATCTAAAGATAAAAATTTAACCTTTAAAGATTTAAAATAAATAAATTTATTTTTAGGGTAACGTACTACAGCTAGATAACAGACAAACGCCCCACTCGCCAGTTGCAAACAACCTACCAAAATAGTCGCCAGACATTGGGCTTTCAGAAAAACATTGTCTCGAAAATTCCCCCTGGGGGAGCGAATGTGTTTCTGGCTCTTAGCCTATTATATCGAAACGTATAGACAATACTAAACACATTCTTAAACAGTTTCACGTGTGTAAGATTGACCTATTGAGAAATAAAACATTGAGATTTAGTTATTGGACATGTCTCATTGAACATCCCACATAAAGGTAACTAGTTGAACTATTTTTTTCAAAGTCAGCATATATTTTGAAAACTAGTGTAAACACGACCATGAACAACACGAACGTCACCTAGTGTAAAGCATTGGCTGAAACTCTTGTCTACATAAAACCTCTGTATGATTATATGCCGAGCATGTCTTGTCTAGTGTTCGTGATCTCCTGTAGTTACCCTGGGTATGATTGTCTGAACATGATTTAAACTGTTTTTCATTCATGTTAGATACACTCTGGATCACCCGCGATAAACAACTATTGTAGATGGTAAACATGTATTAAAGACAGTTTAAATCAGACATATGTCAAACAAATCGTAGCATTATTTCCAGAAACCGTTATAACGTTTTGTCTTCATTTTGAGAAAAAACGTCTTACCACCTGTATTCTTAAAACTACATAATGGGTTCTAAAATTTTAGAAGTTTTAAACATTCTATACCATGTATAAAGTACCAATGGAAAGAGCTTGAAAAGACAATTCCTATCATACCAAATACCCATAGAATCGACTTACGGGATTTAGAAACAAAGGCGACAAAATAACGACGAACGGCCTCAAATTCAGATATCTCTCAACTTTTTGGTCCAACCATGTTGTGTTTATGTTTTACAGAGGCGTATCAACTTTGAGTTTGAGAAGATGTTTGAGACGGGTGTGGACGAGATGTCCTGGGATGACACGGTAAATATGAACTTACACGTGTGCTTGTTAAATAGTGTCAACCCCGTCCCTGCAAGAAACATAATTAAGCAATGAAAGATCATCTTGAATCCCTGACGCCCCTCTTGATTTTCTTATTGTACAGCAGAGACGATTTTTTACAGACATAATATTATATTGAAAGAAACCAATTAGTTTTGGTTATTTTTCATGCTTCTTGGAATTGACAAGCTGTGTTAATATTTTGAAGGAGAACTTCCGTATGGGCGGAGCTTACAAATGGCCGTCCCTGGAGGAGGTGGTCGCCTACAGGAAAGAAGTCCGTGACGTCATACTTGAGATCATCAAAGATACGCCCCTCAAACTGCCAATTACCATGAACAGCCCCTGGGTAATATATGTTTTCTTCTAAATACTATACACTATGGGGCTCGACAGCAAATGTACATATAGTCATATGTTAGGTCACTGCAATAATAACGACTTTTCGTTGCAATCCATTTAACTCAGCATGTAAAAGATACACATATAATTAACGACCATTTAATGGATTACGTGACTAATAAATTGAAACGTTTATTATAGGTGTGTGTCGATCTGTTTGTTCCTGTTTTAAGACATGGTTTATATAATACAGTATTTACTATGTTTATTTGATACTTTTTTGCAGCCATCCTTTACCCTGTCTCTTTCAGTGGGCGATAATGATGGGAATGGAACACGAGCGCATACATATTGAGACGTCCTCTGTCCTCATACGTCAGCTCCCCGTTGATATGTTAACAAAGCCAAACGGATGGAAGTACGCCCCCAAACAGTCGAGTAAGCCTAACATTAAAATATTAAGTCAACTCAAACCTGTAAACAAAAGTCACCCTAAGAAACACATAAACGTAGTTATTGTTGGCAAGTTACGCAGTAACACAGTACGCAGGCTACAATCAGTGTAATTTCAACACGTGGTATAATTATTGTGGGCTATGAAGTCACGTGGTCTATGCTGGTTTTCTTAACAAATGTTAACAGTAACCATCGACCGTGTTTAATATTTAAAACGGGCGTTGTTTGGTTCTGGTGGTCGGGACACTAAGGTTGTCGGTAGAATTGAACAGTATTGAGCAGAACCGAATCTGAGATAACAGGTGTTAACAACGTGAAGATTGTATAACTTCTATGAGTAAAACAGCATAACTCAACACTGTCGTCTCTCATATATTTTCATGCGTCTGTGAAGCCTTGTGATATATTTCAAACCATTTACAATACGAATGAGATATCAGGATACGTGTTGAGCACCCACGATTGAACCTTAATAACCCCGATCATACGTCAATCACTCAGTCTCTTATACATAAGTATATGAGTAGTACTAACCTGCACAATGTGTTGACCTTTTAAAGTTTAACAAACGTGTAGTTGGACCGTCAATGTATAAATAATTTACCTAATTTAACGAAAATTGGAAGATTGTTAAAGAGTGTGAAGGTCACTTAACTTGTAATTTAGGTATTTCATTGGATATTTGGAGGTATATGGGTCTTTTCGATATTTAGGCATATATAGTGATAATTCGGTCACCCGGCCCCTTGCAAATCACATACCTTCAATTAAAGAAATATTGTTGAATACATTATTTAACATGGATGGAAGAATCTGACGAACCCTGAATACTTGTATTAATACCTGGAGTTATAGCCGTGGTGCAATGTCGGTTTCACTGTACTGCTTTTAATTGCGACTCAAACAAGGTCATTCGCATGTTCTGCATTTGTTTCTATTGCAGACGGTGTACCTCAGCATAACCGGATGATTCGTGTCAATGGTCAAGACGTGCAGTTTGGAAAGCCTAAAGATTTTCCTTCTTATGGTTGGGACAATGAATATGGAGACATCAGTTGTTTGTAAGTATCTTCAACAGAAACTGCCATATAAACGAGAAAAGTAGCAACACTGTCAGGAAACATACACTGGAGGCGGGGTTATTTGAGACTTCCGGCATTTTTCGACATGTGCACTAACACAAATATAAAATTTTCTCGAAGAAAAGACTGTCCGTGGCTAAGACAACTGTGTAGGCCTTAGCAAGGAAAACACATTTAAACGATGATCCTCGTTGTATATAACATAACATAAATAAATATTTAAGTATATATGACACACAGTACGGTCAACATGTTCGGATTCATGCAACTTGTAACCATGTTTTCTCAAATCAGCGAAACATTTATTTAACCTTCTTTCGTCTCTTTCTACCGTATTTCTCCAATTAACGCACCACTATTATCATGTGTTGACCCTATTTTCTCCCTTCAGTTTACCGTCATTCTTTTTACAACTACTTCATTATTTCTACCAACTAGCGTACCATCGTTCGAGGCCTCAGAATTTCTTGTGACGAATGGAGAGTTTCTGGCATTCATAGAAGCAGGAGGGTACAACCGGCCTGAACTCTGGACGGAGGAAGGGTGGAAGTGGAAGACATTCCGTCAGTCACAACACCCCATGTTCTGGATCTGCAACAACGGTATGTACACACAAACACACACTTAATAACTATCATTGTTGGAGTAAAAGTAAAAACAAATATGATGACACATGCAAATTCCCGTTGTCAACAAACATGGAGTCTCATAATGATGTTGAGTGTCTTGTTTTTATCATGCTGAGTTGTGTAATCTTTCAGCACAAGTTGGAGACATTTAATCAATTTGTAGTTATGTGTCAAAGTAACAAGCTGGAAGTGCAAATAACAAATATCTGACCATCAGACTATCTTGGTCCTGTGACGTTGATGCAGTAGTGGCGAATAAGCAAACTTCAATGCAGGTTCATTATTTTATCTAAACCTTATGTAACTGTTTTAATTCAGGATGTAAGAGTGGTTGTGGATCAGACCTGGCCACATACAGTCACTGTAAAATCACCAACACACAAAATAACAATGTGCAGGAGTCCGCCGATACTAAATACAAGTAAGTTAGACTGTATAGTTTATAAGGTATTTCCCCAATAAACGTACCATATCTATTAGGTTTTTGACCGTATTTTCCCATGACACGACCATAAACACTGTATCAACTGTGGTATCATTCATTATCGTATGGTAGTAGTACAGATGTGGTTGGTTAGCTGTCAGAATTACCATTGTTAGAGCCAACGAGTACAAGTTTCAAGTATAATATATGTTGCGATCCACGAATTGAAGCGCCGAGGAATATGTGCAGTATCTACAACAGTCTTCTTCTTCTTCTTCTCGTTCGCCTACACGACCAGTCCAGCAGCAGTGATGACGTTGGTGGTCTTCCTTCTTCAGGTCCTCCAGGCCCCCATATAAATTCTGGTTAAGCGGAGTTGCTGATAGCCACTGTGCGATTCGCTCTGGTTGGTGTCTGTTACATCTCTGAAGAACATGCTCGTTTGTCTGGTCCTCCTCACCACAGGGACACGTTGGGGGAAGGAACTGTCAATATACCTGCATTGAAGTCTTTCACAACTTTGTTTATGTCTCTGCCCTCGACTCTGATGTGTTTAGTGACTTGGTCGGTCAGTTGGCTGTATAAGGTCCAGTCAGCCTTCTTGCAATTCCATCGAGGCAAAGTTGATTCACAGGAGATGTAGGTGCTAAATGTTAGGAGCACTGGACGATGATCACTACCTCCAAGTTGTTCTCTGACCTCCCTGTTAATTTGCCCATCTATGTCGTCTGTGCGGAATGCAAGGTCTAGTGTGGATGTAGTGCGCCATCGGCCGGAGTAGAAAGTTGGTTGGTCTTCAGGTGTGTTTATCAGGTTCAGCCTATGGTCATCCTGCCAGTTCTCTACTTCTTCCCCTCTCTTGTCTATTTGGTCATATCCCCAGCTCTGCGAATGACTGTTGAAGTCGCCAACAACAAGGTAATGGTCTTCAACAGCTGGTAGAGCATTAAGGGACAGCGCTTTGTTATTTGGATAGTAAAGGTTCACCAACTTCATATGAAAATCCTTCTTCTATAGGTTCAGAACTTGGAACTCGGAGACATCCATGTGTGTTGTGGTCTGAATAGCATCGATGATGTTTCTGACCAAGGTGAGGATCCCTCCTTTGCTCCTGCCAAATCTGTCGGATCGAAAGCACTGGTATCCTCTGACTTTAAAGGAATGTTTTGGTTGCAGATGTGTTTCTTGGATGCAACGGATCTGCAGGTATGTTTGCTTGTTGAGGATTTTCTCTGCGTTCCAGTGCATCATCTTGACTGGTTGATGTGGATTGGTTGTTCGTGAAGGCTTAGTGTAGCCTGTGGTTCGCCCTCTACTTCTCCTGGCCTGTTGAGGAAGTCGAGGGCTCATTCGAGGCATTGAGCCCGACGCTGAACCTCCCTGGAGGGAATACAAAGGT
>ENA-OREC01000140-OREC01000140.1-marine-metagenome-genome-assembly--contig:-NODE-140-length-20464-cov-14.516211_pt1 | contig 20464 bp, 2 predicted proteins | sample MGYA00248626_ERZ508543 | MGnify/ENA primary metagenome ERZ508543 (study PRJEB26211, sample SAMN05518279) | marine metagenome | isolation source: Puget Sound, Washington, USA | host: Bankia setacea...
GATATTACATGCAAAAAGTATGAATGTGAGATATAAGGACCGTGATATTACATGCAAAAAGTATGAATGTGAGATATTAGGACCCTGATACTACATGCAAAAGTATGAATGTAAAATATGCTAGAAGTTCAAGATATCAGACTAAAGGGTCAAATATGTATCTGCTTATAATATACTAACCACTTAATCTATTTTCCATGTTTTCCCTATAGCTTTCATTTGGGCCATAGCATTACTAGGGGGATGGGGAATGGGGTGTGGGGCGCTCAGGGGAGGTGGGGGCATGGTATATTATAACAAATGTGGAGTAATTGTTGTAAGTGCATTAAATAACAGATTAAGTCTTTGTATCAATATCTTACCTGGGCTGTGCACTTTGCCTTGGGCGAGGAATTTCAATACATTGACAAATCACACACACACATGAAGGTTAACGGTTAAATGTTGTAAAGAGCAATGGTACATAAGTACAAGTATTTAGATTGTTATGCTTAAGTTCAACCAATTTTATATAGCCTGGGATCAGAGCCAATTCTACAGCTGAAATCAAACACAATCCTTGAGAATCGAGAGTTGTAAATTCTTCTGTAAACACAATCATTGAAACCACATTGTACAAAACATTCAAAAGTTCTCTTCTTTGGCAATAATATGGAACATGTTTGTGGTTGTTTAAGAGGAGAAATAACTATAATATGAATTAGCAAAAATATGATTGAATACGTTTGTTGTACATCTTTACTTACAACCTTTTTGAAGTGTTGACAAATATATCAAAGTCTGCCATAATGTCTTTTCAAGTAAGTGAATTCAAGGTAAATAAAGCAAAGGTGTTAAATGTGGTTAATATGGTAAAATATGTATTCAGTTATTGGTCTTTAATAAAACTGAATTTGTGCTGACTCGAAAAAAGAGCTATTTGGTCGTTTGTATGATTTTGTAAACTAGGGCCAGTATCTTAAGGTAATAACTTATTCATCAAGGTTCGATATGTTTTAAAGATTGTATATTTCAGCATAGTCATTTTATTTACATGAACAGGAGGCAGTTTTATTAACGTTCCTAGGACTGATATCTGACCAAAATGGTATAAAAACTGACCAATGGTAGAGCAGTATATCATACTAAAGTACAAAAACTACACCTAGGATTATTGGTGAGACGGCCCCCTGCTGTATTGTTTACAACAGTGGGTTGCATGTCTGACTTGTTATAGGTCAGATGTGGGTTTGACCCCATCAAAGCCTCAGATTCAAGTGTGATTTTACAATTTAACTAAAATCAACTTGGGGTCTTATAGAACATAGACTTAAATGTCAAATAAACCTACCTCGTTAAATACATTTGTAATTTCAAAACCAAACTATGACATAACAATTTACAAACCCACTTGAAATAGGGCTTTTAGTAAGTGTTGAGTTCATGACAGGATTGAGGCACCACAACAGGTCATGGTTGCTTGGGTTTACAGAAGTAGTTGAAGGAAATGTATGTACCTTATACAGCTAGCTCTTTGACAAATCTTAGGTAGTTTATATTTTTTGGCAGTAATGAACCAAGCTGATAACCAAGCTGCCACTCCAAAAACAGCTTTATTTACTTACACTGATAGTTCAAATAGGAGCTTGTATGTTTAACATATTTGTCTGGCAGATAGTTGATAGCATAAAGAGTTGCCAATGTAAATGTGTTCCTATATCAAGTCATTATTAAAGAATTCTATCATTTAAACAAGGTTTTTAAGGATACTGTCAATTTGTTATTCCATGTATAATTCTTGAACTCAATCACTGGTATTTTTGTTCCGTCATCTTGTTAAAGCATTATGGGAACACTCTTTGGAGGTCAGCGGGCAGATGTTATGGTCTGGAACAAAGATAGTGTCCACTCAATAACTTAAGAATGCTTTGACAACCTAAACTACCAAACTTTATGACTGAATAGTTGTTTAAGAGACCAAGACATAACTCAAAATGTGGCAAGGGTCAAGGTCATTGTTAATTTAATTGAAACCCCATTTTCAATCATTCTAAATGTATGTACAATTTACATCAGCATTGTCTAGCAGCATATAAACCATGTCTTAGTCAGACCCTTATCAGATCTGAATCCATCCTTAGTTACTTTTGGTTGTTTTTAAACATAGAAACTGAATTTCCATGAATCATCAAAATTAAGATATTTTTGTGACAGTTTGACCTGCTCTGTCATGAAGATCACAATCTAGTTATGCCAGATCAAAGATAGTTACAGACCCTTTTATGGAACATTTGTTAATAAGGTAAGATACTTATAACTTACATGTACCTCAGCATTTAGCCATCATAATTGGCCTGCAAAACAAAGTCAACACCCACTTGAACTATGGAAAATGTAATGTAATGTACGTACTTATATAAATGTAGGTATTCTTTTGAGAGAAAAATATGTTGGTAGAATAAGCTGCAGATGTTCAACCTATATTCATGAAAAGGATAGTGGAAGTTTTATCGTATTAAAGCATTTAAATTCCTTAGATTGAAACAAACTACAAAAGCCTGAAACCATAATGACATGACTAGACATACAGGTCTCAATAAACTGCCCAAAAACTGCACTATTTGAACTGTAACTTGGCAAGAACAATATTATAGGATTGGAGTTGAACCTTAGACCCAAATCTACATACTTGTGTGGATCAGACATTCTTTACAGGCAATTAATAGCAGATTCTAATCATGAACAAAATATCGAACCTTAATATAGATTTGTATTTGTTGATTGGACAATACAGTACATTGAATTCGTGCAGCCCTGTGTATGAAGTTGAAATTCGATATGGGGTCGATATTAGATATTATCACCTGAATTGCTTCTATACAATAGTTTGGGGGTGTCAAGTTATAAAGTGTTTCAATACAAGTATGAATAATAATGGTTTTAATTGAATTTATCATGAATTATACAGCACAGTATTGTAATGAATGGAAATTGCTGGCAGTGGATAGCATCACTGAAAATATTGACCCAACTTTTTACTTTGGTTTGAAAATATTTGGATGAAATAGAATACCGTTTCCAATAAATGTTTGATTCGTAGGTTTTTACAAAAAAGTATAATTTTGGTAATAAAAGCAGTTTTTTTCATTGGCTGCTGACTTTGCTGAAATAAAATGAAAGGGGAACGTTGTAGTTACTTGTAAAGAATAGATTAGTACAGTTTTGGTTATTCAGGAATGGGGTAATGCAAATTTCGTACCCAAAATTCTATCAAAATTGTACTAGTTAACTTGTTATATCATTGTTAACAAATCATGAATAAGCTTCAGAAAGCAAACATTCTTCAAATAAAAAAATGAGTATTGTGGTTTGATTACAACAAATTCCAGGTTCACTATGTTTCCTTTTTCTTACGGGTGCAATACCTTAGCTATGTGTCAAAATTAATTACAATAGGAGTGGACAACAAAGTCCATTAAGGTGTAGCACTAATTTTCTTTTACAGAATACATAATCATTGTCATTTGTCATCCAGACATATGAATAATAGATAACATACAGGGACATTGTAAGTTAATAAATTGAGGTATGAAAGTGGTATGGTTTATGGGATATTGAATAAAGAAGAAGATGGAACCCTTTTGCACTCATCTTTGTTACTGTTATTCTAAAGGCAGCTGAGCTTGGACAGTATTTGACCTAGTAAGGTAATCAGACATTAAGCCTTGGCTGCTGACATACTTACACTCTTTTAAATTAACCTTCAGTGAGAGTTTTTCACTTTCTGAGATAAATAATCAGCATGATAGAAAATGGAAAAATATTCAGTCATAAAAAATAGTGAGTAAATATTCAGTTATTTGAAGAGTGAGTAAACAGTTAGAAAGATTAAAGCTATGAATGAATTGTATGTCAGATGAATAGTGAGTAAATAGTCAGTCAGATGAATAGTGAGTAAATAGTCAGTCAGATAAATAGTGAGTAAATAGTCAGTCAGATGAATAGTGAGTAAATAGTCAGTCAGATGAATAGTGAATAAATAGTCAGTCAGATAAATAGTGAGTAAATAGTCAGTCAGATAAATAGTGAGTAAATCAACAGACAGATGAATAGTGAGTAAATCATCAGTCAGATAAATATTGAGTAAATAGTCAGTCAGATGGATAGTGAGTAAATAGTCAGTCAGATGAAAAGTAAATAAATAGTCAGTCAGATAAATAGTGAATAAATAGTCAGTCAGATAAATAGTGAGTAAATAGTCAGTCAGATGGATAGTGAGTAAATAGTCAGTCAGATAAATAGTGAGTAAATAGTCAGTCAGATGGATAGTGAGTAAATAGTCAGTCAGATGAATAGTGAGTAAATAGTCAGTCAGATGAATAGTGAGTAAATAGTCAGTCAGATAAATAGGGAGTAAATCATCAGTCAGATAAATAGTGAGTAAATAGTCAGTCAGATAAATAGTGAGTAAATCATCAGTCAGATGAATAGTGAGTAAATCATCAGTCAGATAAATATTGAGTAAATAGTCAGTCAGATGGATAGTGAGTAAATAGTCAGTCAGATGAAAAGTAAATAAATAGTCAGTCAGGTAAATAGTGAGTAAATAGTCAGTAAGATGAATAGTGAGTAAATAGTCAGTCAGATTAATAGTGAGTAAATATTCAGGCAGGTAAAATAGTGAGTAAATAGTTTATCAGGTAAATAGTAAGTGAATAGAAAGGTTAGATCAAAATTTAGTAAAGAGTCAGGTAAATAGTGAGTAAATAGTCTGATAAATGGTGAAACAAAATAGAGAGATAGATATTGTCACAATACAAGAAATTACAAATATTATGCTTGATATTTACATGCATTTGTTTTCAATTGTCTGTACTGATTTGTCCCTGGTTTAAGGCAGGTAATAATTTCAAAGACCCATTTTGTTTGAGTTTCATAATGTTTTGTGCTTTTACAGTTTTTTCTTCTGTTTGTTCGATGAATGATTTATATCGGTCTTTACTAAACAATTTTCACACATGTCACATTTTCATTTGGAAGCATGATTCATTGGTTTCATAGTTGAGGATATTTAAAAGCGTGTATAGATGTATTGATTATTGATTATTGATCATCGGAAAGTTTTCTAATAATTTGCATGAGCTAATGTTATTCAATACCGCTCGCTGTTATGCAGACTTAGCAAAATGTAAGGTGGACGTGCTCACTGAGGCTGATGTTGATCAATGGCAACACAATTTAATGTCATAACTTATAGCGGACTCAGTTAAAATTTAGATTGGAGACAAAATATGACTAAGTAATTTTCAATTTATGTTATTTTCATCTTCATATTGTCGTTCATGTACGAAGTTGGTTCATCAACATGCTTGTAACTTTCTACGTGAAGGATAAAATGATAATCTGTTTGCTAGAATAATAATACACGATAACTATAATTTAAGTTTGCCGACACAATATTTTATAATGTCTGTATTGAAATAAGTCCAGTGTAAATATTGTTTATATGTAATGTGTTGAATTTTCTTTTTTCATTGATCAGCATGGAAAAGTCTATGAACTGGATTTAATCCCTAGGCAAAAGATTGTTTCCGCAAGCTAGATATAGATCTTACAGCAACACTGTTTTAACTATGTCTGTAGTGTGGCAGTAGTTAGGATACTATTGCATCAATCCACTGAGATTTGCAAAATTGAGTTTGTATTGTTTAATGGACTCAACGAAAGTTCATGTAGTTGACAAAAGTAATAAATTTGTTTATGTTTACATTTCCCCAATGTTTCAGATATCTACTCTTTATAACATTAAAGCATTAAGTATCAGTAGGTGGCAAGGTATTCTGTTGAAATGCTGTTATAGGCTTTGCTTGAACATTCACCCCATTATGTTTTCCTTTCAAATTAGTTTGGTTCTGTCGTTTGATTTGGAATGTCTCTTTTTGATAACCTGATTTCATGCAAGGGAAGTATTTCGATGAATAGTGGTTTAGGACTTGATGATGAATATTACATTACGGATAATGTGTCGTGTTCGTATAACTTGCATGCCAGCTAACCATGAACAATCTGAATTAAATATTTAATGGAACTTGAGCTCTGAACATTTTGTTTGCGGGAGATGTTTGAGCTTATTGTGAAATAACATGGAATTTGGTTTGGGACAGGATGAATTACAGACTTCTGATTTTGAGATAAGAATATGATGGTACACCTTGGACTTCATTGTGACATTGTAAATTATTTGAAGCAGAAGAAATATTAAACTCAGAAGGGACATTAGGGAATACAAGTTTTAATAGATAAAGGGATAAAATTAATTCCTTTAAAACAAGGACGCAAACTGCACATTATTTAGTGGGAAGAAACCTAAAAGCCATGTTCTGTGTACTAGTTTAAATTAGAATTCCATGTGCATGGTAGATAGGGAGAAAAAAGCTGGATCGAAATATTGAGATTTGATTTATTTACATATCACTTAAGACTGAGATAAAGGGTTGTGCTTGGATAGACTATTGCTGTAGATCAATGTACCATGCCAATAGCGTTAATCATTCCTGTTATCACTGAAACTTGTGTAAGCAAAAGCATGTGGACAAATCTGGCATAATGAGGGCAAAGGAGAGGAATAACCGTCCGGGATTAAGTTGGAATACTTTAAAAATGGTCGTTGGTTTATCAAAAGGTTTTTCAGACAGCAGTTGAGCGGTTTATAGCAGAAAATGATATTAAACACTGACGAACAGAACTTGTGCATTATAATCACACAGACGCCATCCAGGTGTATGTATTGGTTATGATTTCTCTCTTTGATTGATCTCTTAGCTCGAAAGCATGGGAGTAAAACCATTGGCGGTGATCATTACTATCGGCCATGTAATGAAAAGTGTGTTAAAGTTCTGGGACTGTAGTTGTTTGATTGGATGTATTAAATGGGACAATAAAAAAGTGGAATTTTAACAGGACTTATATGATACTAACAGCTAGCGTAAACATACAAACCGGACTTCTATGATACAGGACTTACATCATTTTAACAGCTAATGTACACATACAAACAGGACTTACATGAGACTAACAGCTAGCGTTAACATACAGTCTGGTGTCACATGGAGTGGATTATTGTCGGAAGTACAGGGAGAAAGCTATCCGTGCAAGCGTATACATAATACATGAACTGTTATGAGATAGATGCAGGGTGGATTAGTCTACAGAGAACATTCAGCAGTCAACGACTTGGTTAGGGTTCATAGTAGACTGACAGAGAACATCAGTTATATATGTATAGATAACAGCTGCTACTGCAAATTCAATGACTATGTATGATTAAAAGAATTATACAAAACTGAATTGATTATCATTATACTTTGGATAAAATTGGGCCAACGTTTAAAAAGTTAACGAGATGAAGTTCCCAAACTTGTGGATGTGAAAAAAGAGTTAAAATAGCTTTCAGTATAGGTATACTGATATCAGTTTAAAAGGAGATTTGCTAAAAAAATGAATTACAAACAAAAGCTGCATTAGAAATATTGCCTAAGTTGAAAAGAAAGTTCTTAAAAATCCTTTCAAACAATTATCGAGTAAAAAAGGGCAACTGTGCAAAATGGGATTTCACCATATCAGTGATGAGCATGTTAGTTAAAGATGAAGCAACAGCATTGGATAATAGTGGGTGTGATGGCGTTTGGTGTCTGTGGTGTTATCTTGTATTACCGACATAGGCGTAGATCACAAGGTAACAATAACTTGATTCCGATTGGTCGATTTAAGTAAGAACTCGGAAATATGTTAACCTTTGACCTATATTGAAAAGATTTGTCTGATTAATTTATTTTATTTTAACCAATTGAACACAGTGTATAAGACAATAAAAAAATAAAATTGTATTCATGTATATTGATCTTACTGCAATCTTTTTTCTTTTTGTTGGTATCAATTCTAAGGGTTTTTTGAAACAGTATTGGAGGAACATTTAAAAATCTAACATTATAAATAAATATTCATTAGGCCACAGCAAATTGATCAGTAATGTTCGTTGGATTTACCGCATAATTTTTAAAAAAATTCGCTTGCCCCCAAAAACATTCTTGAAAATCCGTAGAACAGAAAATTATTTTGGTGTTTCCTTACTAGAATCTTGAAATAGTTTGTCATTCAACTAATAGCAGAATAACAACTTCCAATGAACCCAAGTGTAAGACAAATAGCATTGATTGTATGGTCATTTTCAATGTTGGAATAAAGTGTATTTTAATAAGATATTGTTGTGTGCTGTCTGTTCCAGTACTGGGGTTATACGTAGATATATACAAAACAACGCAAGTTCAACAGTTAAATGAAGGTTTAATGAAAGAAATATAAGTTAATCGACAGTCTCTATATTACATATACACGCTGGCCTCGTATCCACATGAAATCAAATTACTGTTCGGTTTGACCGAGATGGAACTCTTGATCTTGGTTGAGACGCAGCCTTTTATACTATCCCATGAGATGGGCGAAAATCAGGGGCGAAAATCAGGGGTGAAAAGTTGGGGCGATTGGCGAATCACCCATCCTTGCCCAATTGTTGGACGAAATGACGTCATCGCCCATCTTTTTCGCCCCAGATTGTGGGTGAAAATTGTTGGCGAACGCTATCAAACAAAATGGCGTCGTACAAAATCTAAACTTTACAATAGACCAAAATTAAAGACTTATTTCAGATGGGTAAACATGAAAACTTACTATGTTCTAATCATTACCCAAACTTATAAAAACATGGATTATAAACAGGTACATGTGAAGAAGAGAGCAAAGAAAGGTATTAATGTGGACAAGAAAATTACTTTGTTATAATAACGTTGCTCGTTAACGATTACAACGACAGTTTCTAAAGTAGTTAAAACATGAATGTAAACAAAAGGGTTTAAAACGGGAGTGCATCAATGTATCAAGAGCCAGAAGAACAAGTACGATGGTATGTTATAATAAAGGGTCAAACATACATGTAGTCTTGAATGTGAAAAGGGTTTGTCATCTCTGAGGGGTTCCAAAAAGCTGTTCACTGTGTCATCATATAACAATACATGCTCTACTCTGAGTTTGATGTTTATTTTTTTCAACAAGGAAGTATGGTTACTTTGAAGTAATCAAATTGAAATGTTATATTAGGCCTAGCATTTACACTGTGATGTCAGTAGCCACAGTTTTCCTAATCAATCCAATGATGTATTTATGAATATATAAAGAAAATCACGTCAGGTTTGACAAAATCTGAGAATTAGCTGTTTAAAGTTTGTTATATTCAGTTTCATTGAGATTTGCTTAAATGTGTTCTTCTAATCTCAGATGTAAATTTTGAGCAAAAGATTTTCTAACTATGTGGTACCCTATCCTTAAATTGTTGGTCATATCTTGAACGTTACTTTAAACCTTGTATAATAAATGAAACTATCACTCACCCCTGTAATTAGTTTGACTCAAATAACTTGTAAATTGACTACAGCTCTGAGGAATATGATTAAGTTTGTTCTAGGTTTGACAGTATCTATCCTTAAGTAAATATTTACTCTCAAGTTTATGATGTCCTCAAAATAAATGTCAGGTTGTCTGTGATTCAAGTGCTTTCTTACCTGTATATAAAAAATTGACAACTTTATAAATCGATTTCTTTGTCAAATGTATACTGATACGATCTCTTTTACCCTTACAGTGTTTGAATTAGGAAAAATATTAAATACAAAATCCAACCTTAATATATACAAAGTTAAAGACAGAACAGAGATTGATTAAAGCCTATTGGGTAAAACAGATATTTAAATTTAGGAATACAGCGAGCCTTAAATGAGTCTTAATAATGTAAATCTCAATATGTAAGTAAGGAAGTAAATCATTTATTATAGTGGCATGTGCATGCACGTTACAAAATACATATAATAATTACTAAACAAAAGCACCTGAGCCAATGGGCCTATATGTCATCTAAATGTTTATGTTTTGGTCATAACTTAATCATTTGAACTGTATAAAAGGTACATTCGATAATAAAGTGGTACTAATTTTCAAGTGAGTTTGAGCATAAGCATTATCGTGATATGACATACTTTGTTTGTGCTATTTTACAATGTTCATTGAGACATGACATTTTCTGTGACCTGATACTGTGTCCTTGACCTTCAGATGACTTTGACCTTTGTTTATTATTATAAAAAATAACGCTGGCAACATGCTTGACAACCATGTTGTTTTATTCCACAGAACCTCTTCTTGATTGGTATTGTTTCTCTTACCAGCAAAAGAAAAAACTGTTCTTGACTAAAAATAAAGCAATAGATAAGAGTTTTCTGTTATAAAGTTAACTTATAATTGAATAATATATTAAACCACTCATGTCCCTATTTCCAGGTACTCAGACTGGCAGGCCAAACTCCAGTTCCAAGAGACGAAAAAAACCAGCTTCAAAAACGTCAGACAAACTCAAACTTTCGACCAAGTTCTCCTCCGATGACTATGATAGCTCTCTTAGTGAAGGGATATACTCAGACGAAGACTCCCTAGAGAACATGTTAAATGATGATAACAGTGAAGGTCAAGCAATAAAGGATTATACCAATGAAGCTGATGATGAATTTGTCGATGGAGGAGTAACTAATCAAGACAACATGCATTCTGTTCAGAGAAGAAAGCTTCCACACAGCCAGCAGGGAACTGTGGCAAAGGCTAGACATGACATAGCAGAAGTAGTTGAAGAGGCAGACGGTAAAAGGACTATTGGAATACAAACATTTGGCAGGAGGAGTGTTAGAGAGAATCAAAGTGACATAGATGGAAGTTTCAGCGGTTCAGAGATTCCAAATATGGTAACCTCGCCAGTAAGCCTGTGGCAATCTAATGATGGATCTGACAATGAATCTTCAGGTGGTAGAACTTCTTCTGCTTCAGGAGGTGTGGTGAAAATGAACATAAGTGAACGGGAAAAGACATTAAACAGAAGTATCACCAATCCGGCAAGGCCTGGTGCAAGTTTTTTGTCAGACCAAAGTAATTTACATAGAGGACCGACAGAAATGTGGTCAACAAGTTTATCTGACCTTCAACCCTCCCCTAGATTTCGAGATGACCTTTCGTTCGTCATGGAAACAGAGGGAATTTATCCTGGAGAAGCATCTGCTGATTATTTAGATGTCCAGAGTGAATCCATGTCCTCTGTTTACATGAGATCTCCTAGGGAAGGAGTCCGGTTAATACCAAGGCCAGATATAAGCACACCACAAGACTCAGAACGTGGTGTGAGCATATCATTCCCAGAATCTCAATTACAACAATCTTCAAATCTGGCACATGATACACCAGTGAAGTATGAAGTAACAGTGCATGAAGATAATACAAACATCGTTTATAATGTTCAGAAAACAGAATATAGAACTATCACCAATAGGAATCAAAACATTGGTGAACCAACAGTTATTCCAGAAAGTATCTGCATAAACATGACTGAAACATTTGTAGCAAGAACTGAGGAGAAAAGTGAGAAAAAATGTGAAGAGACAGTAAAACTAGGTAATCCTAATGAAAAAGGTGACGGTGATTTAGTTTTGGAAAAGTCTTATAAAGCATCACATTCCTCAAACAGAGAAACTAGAACTTCTAATGGTGATGTAATAACTGACAATGTAACAGAACGTAATGAAAGAAGTGAATCCCATTCATCCTACTTTGTGCCATCCGAAAATAAAGGTCAACCACCACAAACATTAGCAGTTACCACAAAAGTGTTGAAATTAGAAGCATCCGGTGTTGTTTCTGCTACAAGTTACCCAGGGGTTGATGTGGGGTCACCAGGAACTCCACCTGCTACAAATGATGAATTAGGTGCTAGCCTTGATGATTCTGACTATACATCAGACTATGGTACCATTACTTCTGTAGATGGTCGGAAAGGGTTTATTTCATTCACTTCAGATTCAGAAGACAATGAAACAAAAACAGATCCAGATCTTAGCCCAGGTACATCACCAAGAATTTCTCATCTTTCGAACATCCCTGATGAGAAGTATCCAGAAAACTTGCCAGAACAGTCATCAACCAATTACACTGATATTTCTTCTCCATTCGAGTCACTGGTGGAAGGTTCTCCTTTTAGTGACATAATTCAAAAAGGAGAATCTTCTGAAGCCATTTCTGAAGGAATAAATAGGTCAGCAGATGATGTTGATGGGATAGAGACAGATACCAGTAGTATAAGTACAATCAAACAATTAAATCCATCTCGGAATGATGCCGTATTATCCCAAGATACTTTAGATGATACTGAGAGCATTGATAACCAGAAAGACCATGAGTCTCCCGTTCCAAGGCTTGAACTTTGCCATTCTCCAAATAGGTTGCTTAAAAAAGACGACATGTGGACCGACAGCTCTACAGATGATGTTTACCTCTCTGTTGAACAATCAGAAACCAACACATCTTCAAGTTCCTCGGATTACAGAACTCCACAACAGTCCCCCAGAAATAGATTTAGTGGAAGTAATGAAATGATAGATGAAGCTCAACTTGAAGATGTTGTTATTCCAGACTTTTGTGAAAGTGATTTACTTCAATCCACTCCAAGGCAGAATGCTGATGAAACAATTATTCCAGATGAAAGGCCAGCTCTTACATCATCTCCAAAAAGAGTGAATGATGTCAGAACAGTGTCAGTCAACACTGAAGCAGTTTCATCAGTTAACAATGCACCACTAACAACATCAAAAGTTAGTCATATGTTTGCTGGAAACAGGGGCCAGCCAGATGTATGCAGACTCAACCTTGAAAAGAAGATTGCCACCTTACAACACCATGTCAGAAGTCTAAGTGATTCAGCTATTAGTTCTGACTACACGGACGGAGATTCAGTATCTTTGTCTCCAAGAGGTAGTCGAGTTTATGAATTTGACAAACGATCAGGAGAGAGAAGAAGCTTACAGATAGACAACGCAACTAGAGTATACCGCCTAGGTCATGTAAGACAACCACAAGATGTTGATTGGTCAGCCTCAAACAAGCGTCCATTCAATGATTCCGGGAATGTGTTTGATGGAGATACAGACATTGAACATGAAAATCAAAGTAATCAGCTCTCATCACAAGGTCTGGCTAAAAAGACTATAAAGTTAAACAGACCTTGTCCAAAAGGATCAATGCACAGAAAGACCCCAGAGAGTTTGGTGGATGCACTACTGTCTCTTAAGCCATACCCCTTGTACAGAAGTATTTCTTTGGATGGTTTGTCCACGTTGGTTAGTATGAAACCAGAGTTATTACAATCAGCTTGTGATGTACAGTCTAGTGAGGACCTGAGAAATTGTCATGATTCAAGCTCTACAGATAATCAACAGCACAGATCTCTATTTGCTAGTGATATAATGAACAATCTGATGAGTTTACCGAATGGCCAACTGAATAGAAAAGTAGGAGAGAAGTCAAACTCACTAGATATGTTGGATGATAAACCAGTTAGAGATTACCTCCGATCTTTATCTGAGAATGATATTGAAGAATTCACAGAAGGGCATGATACCTCAAACACATCTAACGATAGTATCATGTTTGTCTTTATTGGAGATTCAAGTGGTGGGCAAAGGCAAAGGCATGACTCTGATGATAACACAGGAACTAGTGTAAACAGCATCTACTCAGAAGAATTGTCTAATGAAACATTCCGGTCATTGAGTCCTGGGGAAATTGTGGACAGGCCCGAGGATTTAGATAGTAGTGATCCTGTTTATATTAACATCAATGATAATGATGATAGCTACGATCCCAGTGAGGAGATTAATCAAATTCTCAACACAGACTATAATGAAGAATTAGCTAGTTCTGACGATACATTGTCTGAAAGTTTTGATGGTTTAGTTCAAATTCGGCGTCCTCGGGCAGAAACATTTGAAGATTCCAAGCCACTAAGACACAAATTCGGTATAGATGAATCTGTTTTACCTATTCCAGAAAGGTCAGTCTCTGCAGACAACTTGCCTAAACAACTAAGGGTGCTAGATGATAACATAAGACGCTCTAGATCCACTGGCATGATTAATGTTGGTGTGGATGATGACCAAGATGAATCTGAAAGTGGTATATTTCCTCCACGTATTCACGAATGCGCTGATGAGGATCCAACAGACAAGTCTATCTCCTTCAGAACTACAGGTGGTACAGATCAGAGCTGCACAAACACTGGATCAGGATTTGATGATTCTGATGTATATGAATCCGATACAACCAATTCTGATGCAGGTGATGGTAATAATCCTTCCAATGTTAAACCTCTTGGTAGTAAGGCATCTTCTACTGAAGACTTTAGAGAAGAGTTTGTCATTGAATATCATGCAAACAAAGACAGATTCAAGTATTCTGCAACACCTAGTCCAGCTGCTCCAGACTTTGATCCTCAGGGTTTTCATGAGCAAGAGCATTTACGCCAAGTTCTTGAGACTGTTCAAAAGTTTATTATGCCAAAACCTATAACACATGACAGAGGTATAAGTACTGATGATGATGATGAGTCTTCAAGATTTGTCTCCATTGGTATACAAACAGATAATGGTCCCACAGACACAGCCCAAAGTGGAATACAATCGAACCATATTATACTACCAGCTCTTGCTGCACCATTTAGATCTCAAAGTATGGAAAGTTTTGGTCTTGGCACACATGGAAATACTTTAGAATTATCTGATGGCGAAAGAAACTGGTGTACCCTGGGTGAGCTCATGGTAGAGACTACTGAGTTGCTAAGGAGAATCAACGGCAGATTACCAGACTGTGAAAGTCTTAGTGCCTCCGAAGAAAATCAAGCAAGTAGAATACTCCAGCAGTGGCAGCAGATAAGTAATCAAACTGGACAACCTTTAACGAATCTTACAACCGTTGGGCTACAAACAGAATATAACAAGATGGAATCTGCAGCAGAAATTATGTCCAAACAACACATCGAAACTACCAAAGCACCTCAGGTTGAGCCCTTGAAACAAAGAAAAGCAACAACTTCTGAAGTGTCACCTATGGCATGTGAAGACATGTCTATGCAGACAGATGGGGACAGTTCCATTACATCTGAAGAATCATTTAGGGAATTGGTAAAAGAAGCCCCTGTCCTGTCCAAAGCTAAGAACATAGTTACCTTTGCAATGGTGCCTAATGAAACAAAACCTAAACTTAAGCCTGATGCTAAACACAGTAAATCTACAGAATCTGATCTCAACCAAAGACCAGTTGAATCCCCAAAATCTGATCCTAAAAACCCTCAGCCCAGTGTTAACAATGCTGGATCTTACCTTGATCATCTTCCTGAAATCATGGCTAAACTAGGACTTGGCCAGCCGTTACCTGATAGCTTGAACAGAAATAGCAGTTCGCCTTTAGATGCAGCCAAAGGAACAACACAACAGCCAGCAATAGAAAACAAGTCTAATCCAGCACTGACAGGAAAATATCTACCCCAGGTTTTGAATGAATTAGGCCTAAAAGACAATACGAATAATGATGAGAATAACCCAAACAGTATAAATAATGATGAGAATAACCCAAACAGTACGAATAATGATGAGAATAACCCAAACAGTACGAATAATGATGAGAATAACCCAAACAGTATGAATAATGATGAGCATAACCAAAACAGTACGAATAAGGATGCAAATAACCAAAACAGTACGAATAATGATGAGAATAACCAAAAAAACAGTACTCGAACCCAAGCTGAAAGACTACCTGGCTTTACACTACCAGATATGCCTGAAATTGACGAATTGCGAAAAGAACATGCAAAACTTATGAACAATATAAAGAAAGCTTCTGAAGAAAGGAAAGCTAGAAAAGATGCTATAAAGGCTAGAAAGAAGATTCCATTTACAAGAGAGCTCACTGATGAAGAACATTTAGATTCCAGTAAGAGACTTATTAGAGGGCCTAACAAAAATGACCCAGAATCTACGGAAGAAAGTGGCTCAGAAGTGGATACAGTTTTATCAGATGATAATGATGAGCAGGGAAATGCAAGTGGCAATGATGTTATAAGATCAGATGACAATGAGGAAGAACAAATATCTGACATGGAACCAGTGCAATCAGATGAAAATGATGAAGTGAGAACAAGTGTAAGTTCAGCTACAAGTGTTCCAGATGTTGTTCAAATCAGCATTCAGGTAGATCCAAAGACAGGACTGATTGTTGAAAATAAAACTTACCAAGATGGAAGTCCCATCAAAGAAAAGACAAAGAAACCAACACTGTCAAAAGAAAAGAAAATCCCAAAGCCAACACATGAGCACACCTGGGAAATGACCAAGGATGAACTTACATCAGTTTGGGAAAAGTTACCTGAGGGAAGAGGCAAACTCAGAGGGGCAACACCAGAAGAAGACCTAGTTGAATCAGAAGAAAGATCTCCTGTGAAGACCAAAGATGACAAAAATGATGAAAATGAAGTTATAGATGATGTTCTTGGAAATGACATTCTTCATAAAAGTACGAGTCCTTTACATGCAGAAAGGTCACCTAATCACAAAGCAGATGTACCAAATAGTAAATGTAATAAAAAACCAGCTAAGTTCACAGACGACGATGAGCCTGTACAGGAGGAAGAGATAACTCCACAGACCTTTAAGCGTGACCAGTCTGTACCTCTATCAAAGTTGAAGAGTTATGATCATGTTGATGCTGTGTTTGAGGATGATCCTAGAGAAAGGGGACCCAAACAGTCTCCAACATATATAAAAAGTGAGACAAGTCCAAAATTTAAACCTCAAAGAAATAGAGATGCAATGAACTCTATCAGCCCAGAGTTGTTCGAGCCCGTAGACCATACCAATGGGCCTGATAATAGAAACAATTATCCTAGAAATATAGCTGGCAAACCTGTATCTACAAACAAAGTATCTAAAGCTGAACCTGAAGCCATTCCCCTTCCAAGGCGACCACCAATGTTTGCTGATGATTCGACACAGATGAGTGTTGCTTATTCAGATACAGAAACACAGACTGATTTAGAAATACCAAGTGAGGTAAATGAAGCTCGCATTGTTCCAGAAAAGAAAACATCAGCTGAGGCAGGAAAATCTGAAGAAGCTCCTGGTTCAAATAATGATGCGCCAAAGACAGATGACAAAGATCAGAATGCCATGAAAGATGAACTTGAAAAGCTGCAAAAAGAGAAGCAGCATATATTAGACTTACTTGGTCTGAGTGGTGTTCCCAACAGTGTTACTGTGGAACTATTAGAGGCCAAGTTAAATTACTGCATAGGTCAAACTGATTTGCTCCTTGATAACTTAGATACTCTTGTGCCTGATGAAAATGTAAAGAAGCCAAAGACAGAAGACCAGAAAACCAAAGACTTTATAACTAAATATAGAGAGGATTTGAAGCAATCTAAAGCAGATGTTGAAGAATGCAGAAAACAGTTGAGCTCTCCAAGTGGCCGAGGTAGAGGAGCTGGAAGAGGAAGAACTCATCTGAGAAGGCAGGACTTTTTCAACCACCAAAGACAGGCTGAAGTTGAAGCATTTAGACTTGAAAGATTGAGGGAACAACAAGATTACGAAAAATCAAGGCATGGTATATCCAACAAAGGCAGCACACCCTTGAAAGGTAACACTCCTCTCCTTGGGAACAGTCCAGTTGTAACTCCAAGGTCAGATATATCACGAGATTCCAGCCCTTCTTATTCTCCTTGTTACATTACACCAAGAGAACACAAGGCTCATTTGATTGATTTGCGACGTCAGTTAATCAATGATGTAGTAGAAGAGGAGCTTCAATATAGTAGATCTTGTTCACCGAGGCTTGGTCATGGTAATCACCTATCTCCATCAAAGAATAGAAGCCCACCTAGATTCACATCCCCGAGTGATCAATCCCAAGGGTTCTCACCAAAAGTGTCTGGTTCGTTTCCTGACAGTCGAAGGTCCTCATCCTCAGACTCTCCCTTGGGTTACAACGCTTACGGAAGCCCGTCAAGTCCCAATAAACTAAGCCCTGATAGTCGTAGACCAGCCACAGGTAGTCCAAACAGAAGCTTTCCAAATTCACCAGAAAGAGGGGCTACTGCGAAACGTATGTCTCCAGATGCAAGGCTTTTGCCAGAGTCTGTACCAATAGAAGAAATACTGAGACGCTCCTCATTTTCATCGACAAATAGTCAGAGGTAATTATTAACGTTTTGTTGATTCTTAAATTTTCTCTATCCATAACATTATGATTTGAACTTCTTTCTGGTAACCTGACATGGCTAATTAACATGTATGCCTAAAACAGTGTATTTATTAAAGAAATCAGTATTTCAAAGAATAATATAACTATAAGAATATAAGAGAATTAGCGTAATAAGTTAACAAAAAAAGGGTTTATTATGTAGATTTTTTGTTTGATGAACATTTTTAATTTTCAGAAGATTTTTTGGGTATATAAGATTATATGCTCCAAAGCACAGGTAAAAATACTGCACCTAGCAAGTCGCTTTCTGTATTATGCTTTTACATATTTACTATTTATTTATTTCATATCATTTATTCATCATTTCATATTTACCCTAATCCATATTAGGTAAACTGCAACCCGAAACATTAAAGAGAGTTTGAGCTGTAGCAAAGCTGAAAAAACAGTTCTACTTTAAGGCACCAAATTAACTCAAGTTCAAATAGTTAGGATTATTGACAGTTGTCTGGCTGGTGCAGTAGTTACACACTTGCCTCTCACCACTGCGACCCAGGTTCAATACCTGCCATCATCATGTAAGATTGTCATGAGGTCATGAGATGGGTTTTCCTCCAGATACTCGGACTTCCTAGTAACTGAATGGTTTTTCATTGTCTCGTAATTGTAATAAAAAACGTTTTGATCTTTAAACAAGTAGATAGTTCTAATAATATGTAAAACAAAATCTAGACTTAAAGGTTAGTATCAATAACATGTTTCATTTACATCATAATCCATAGTACCTTCACAATGCTGCTTTCTCTCAAACTGAAAAGTATCACTGCAGTAGATTAAGTGAGAAATAGATGAAAACTTGGCAAAACTTCTATTAAAACTTAACACTATTTCTCTCATGTAGAACTTAAAATTTACACAAGTAGCAAAAAAGTGTACATGTATGTATTTATATTTTCATCTATTTTCTATAATAAATAATAAAATCATTAAATTATTATACATTGTATCTCTTATACCATGCTATAGATGTTGCAGTATTTTGATATCATGTTCTACATTCACCAAGCATCTTATGTTATCCTCAAACCCTGTGCTTTATAAGTCGCTGCAATGAGTTATACATGTAAATAAACACATTTGTGTACATTGACACTCATTCCTGTTTTCTAACAAACCTTGTTTTAATATTTTGTCTGTAGCGATAGATTCAGTAAGGATGTGATAGTCTGTAGCAGGAATATAACTAAAGATGCAATGTGAATATGTTATTTTAATGTACATGTGGTTAGCTCAATTTGGTATTGGTATATCAAGATTCTACTAACAAGGAAACATTAAAGGTACAACCATACACACAGTTCTCCTTGAAATACAAACATTCAGTCTATAATGTATTAGATAAGTACAATATGCAGCTATATACTTAGTTGTGTTCAAATATCCATAGAAAGTGGATACCAACCTATATAAATGAAACAGATTTTAATAAAAGTGGGAAAACTGGGTCAATATAGGGACAAAATGATTTCCAAATTATAACAATACTATAGCTGATAACCATGTTCTGCCATATTTGATAATGTGTTCTAATGTTTCCCCTGTGTAGTAGATACGTTCCTATAGATGAATTATGCTGTAGTTATTTCATACATACCTTTTAACCAGACTTGTTATATCTTCCCTTGTACTGCTTTCACACATTTAGCCATTTACACTTCTATATAAAAATGAAATTAATGAAATTTAGGGATCCTAATCATTTTGTGTAGTTATTATTTTTTTATTAATTTGTTTAAAATCTTTTAGTTAAAGATTAACATAAAACAGTATTACTTTTAGCTCACCTAAGCAAACGGTGGCTGTAGAGGGTTATAATGTGAACAGTCTACTTTAACATGACCATTTATATAAAAAAGAGCTTACACTATGGAATAAACATTATACATTTTGCTATATACATGTATAATGATATTGATAAAGTCTAAATACATGTGGACTCAGATGAGCGAAAAGGACCATCCATTATGGTTATCTTTTTGTTTGATTTGTAAGTTTTTGGTAGGATGAGCTAGAAACAGTTGTTGTATATATATGTGTTGAAAAGAAAATGTGTTGTTTACGATTTTGATATTGTTTTAATCTTGAATATGGTTTTTAACAAAATATAATCCTATAAGCGATATCTCTGAGAACCCCTAAAACCTGGAGGCTGTTTCACTAAGAGTCTTAAGACAGATATATAAACTGACCATTGGTAGAACAGTTCAATTAATATACGTAGGATTGTTGATCAAACCCCCCCCCCCCCCCC